>Ga0316229_1000069_pt1 | contig 148040 bp, 117 predicted proteins | sample TBH18023metaG_FD_206011 | JGI IMG/M metagenome (GOLD analysis project Ga0316229, IMG submission 206011) | Freshwater microbial communities from Trout Bog Lake, Wisconsin, USA - TBH18023 | ecosystem: Environmental > Aquatic > Freshwater > Lake > Hypolimnion/Profundal zone | place: USA... | reverse complement strand
GAGGGTGTCCAAAAAGGGCATCCTCTTTTTTGTTAAAAAAAAGCTTTTAAAATATTTTGATATATAATATTTATTTAGTATATTAGTTGCATAAATCATTGATTATGCAACCGATATTTAAACCGTACAATCAAGGTCAGATAGAACTGTTTCCCCAGAGACTTGATGATTTTATTGGCGAAAATGATCCGGTTAGGCTTGTAAACCAGGTAGTTGATGAACTTGACCTAACTTCGCTAATCCGGACTTATAAAGGTGGTGGAACCAGCAGTTTTTGCCCCAGAATGATGATCAAGGTGTTGTTCTATGCCTACATGCGCAATATCTATTCCTGCCGCAAAATTGAAGCTGCCCTTTCTGAGAATGTACACTTTCTGTGGCTTTCAGGCAAACAATTTCCCGATTTCCGAACCATTAATGACTTCCGAAGCAAGAGGCTTAAAGGTCATATTCACAGACTTTTTAGTGAAGTTGTAAAAATGCTTAATGAGTTAGGGTATGTCAGCCTTGATGTTCAGTATATTGATGGAACCAAGATTGAGTCAGCCGCCAACCGTTATACCTTCGTTTGGCGCAAATCGGTAGAGAAGAACAAACTTAAACTTGATGCCAAAATCGGCAATATTATTCAGCAGATTGAAAAAGGGATACAGGACGATAATCGAGCTGCGGATGAAACTCCAACACCAATAAATTCGAAAGAGCTCAAAGAGAAGATTAAGTCGTTTAATGCAAAAGAAAAGCAAAGCCGGGAGCAGAAGAAGCAAGTCAAAGAACTTGAAAAACACCAGGCTAAGCTGGAACAATATGAACAGCATCTTGACACGCTTGGTAACAGAAACAGCTACTCTAAAACAGATAGCGATGCAACGTTCATGAGAATGAAAGAGGATCACATGGGCAATGGCCAATTAAAACCTGCCTATAATATTCAGATTAGCACTGAAGACCAATTTGTTACAAATTTTGGAATCTTTCAGAATCCGGGTGATACTTCTACTTTTACTGATTACCTGGATTCATTCGAAGAAAAATTTGACCGACAATCTTCAGAAATTGTTGCTGATTCAGGCTACGGAAGCGAGCAAAACTATGATTACATGGAGAGTAAGGGGATTGATAATTATGTAAAATTTAGTTATTTTCATAAAGAGCAAAAGAAATCATTCAAGAACAACCCTTTCCTGATAGACAACCTTTTTTACAATCCAAATGGTGATTTTTATGTCTGCCCGATGGGTCAGAAAATGGAACGAATCGGAACAACACATAGAGTATCCGACCGGGGTTATCATAGTGAGATTGCTAATTATCAAGCAATAAGGTGTGAAGGATGTCCCTTAAGAGGGGAATGTTACAAATCAAAAGGAAATAGAACAATTGATGTAAATCACAATTTGCTTCGTCATAAAAGGATTGCCAGGGAAAACCTCACCTCGGAGAGAGGCTTAATGCACCGAAGTAAAAGACCCATAGAACCAGAGGCAGTTTTCGGTCAGATAAAATCAAATCGAAAGTTTAATCGTTTCCGGCTTAGAGGACTGGCGGGTGTAGCAGTGGAGTTTGGTTTGATTAGTATTGCCTTAAACCTCTCAAAAATGATGAAAAAAGTAATAAACGAAAGGATAATGGAGCAAAAAGCATTAGTTTTAAGGGCTGAAAACATAATTTGCCTTGTTAAAACCGAAATCCAGAATTGGAAGTCCATTGTAATCAAATATTGTTTTAGTTTTTCAGCAAGTTGTATTATAAAAAAAGGGACAGCCTTTTCAGACAGCCTCTTTAAATATCAAAAAACGCATTCAATATGAAAACTTCTCGTCGTGTTTCACACACTTTTTTTTCATTAAGAATACTACTCTTAATTTTTCTTGCTATTTCCTGTAAGAAAAATCCGGCAATACCTCAAATAACGGCAAGTCCTACCCATGGTATTGTTCCTCTTCCAAAGCAACTCGTTTTCACCGGTGAAAAGATCACACTGGATCAGAGCCTTTCCTTTGTCAGTAACCCTACATTTCCGGTTGCCTCTGCAGCGGCTCAGACACTCCTTGGAAATGTGCTGAACAACTTCATTATTTCACCAACCGTCCCCTCCTCCGGAAACAGTTTCCAGTTAATCACAGACCAATCGATTATCGGCGATGCCTATCAACTATCAGTGACAAAAGGTGGAATTGTAATTAAAGCTGGAAATGAAGCCGGAGCATTCTGGGCCATTCAATCACTAAAACAATACCTATGGAATAGCATTGGCGGATTGAAACAAAATTCTGTTGTGCTGGCAGAGATAAAAATTGCAGATCAGCCAAAATATAGCTGGCGTGGTTTTCATCTCGATGTATCCAGGCACTTCTTTACCAAAGATTACATTCTTAAAATCATCGACTGGCTGGCCTATTACAAGTACAATAAATTTCATCTCCACCTTTCTGACGATCAGGGATGGCGCATTGAAAGTAAAAATTTTCCATTGCTCAATACGATTGGTTCATGGCGGATTTTTGACCATAATGATTCGATTTGCTTGGTTAAAGCACAATCTGATCCAACTTTTATTATTGACCCCCGTTTTATCCGGCAGGTTAATGGAGTAACCATGTATGGTGGCTATTATACCCAGCAGGATATTGCAGACATATGTTCCTATGCCCAGGCTCATTTTATCGAAATCGTCCCTGAAATCGATATGCCCGGCCACCTCTCAGCTGCCATCAATGCTTATCCCCAACTTTCGTGCACCGGTTCGACCGGGTGGGGCTCTGAATTTTCGTACCCTTTGTGCCCGTGCAGTACCGGCATCTATGACTTTGCTTATCAGATCTGGGATGAGGTTTCTTCGCTCTTCCCTTCGTCCTATGTTCATATCGGGGCTGACGAAGTTGACCAGACCACATGGCAATTATCACCGGCCTGCACAGATTTTATGAGTGCGAATAATATTTTAAATACAACAAGTCTGCAGAGCTATTTTGTCAGAAAGATCGAAAATCATCTCGAATCAAAGGGAAAAACGGCAATTGCCTGGGACGATGTGACCGATGGCAAAATCAGCAGCAATCTCAAAATAATGTACTGGCGCGATTGGATGCCTAATGCACCGGTAGTGGCAGCGACCAATGGAAATCAAATCATATTCACCCGCTGGGACTTGTTTTATTTCAGCAGCACCTATTCGGTTGCCAATCTGCAAAAACTGGTCGAATTCGATGTCACACAAATCTATCCGACAGCAGTAACCAGTAAAATAATTGGGTTTCAGGGGTGTATGTGGAGCGAGCAAATTCCCTCGGAGGCGGTTTTTGAGGCCCAGGTTTTCCCGCGCCTTCAGGCTCTTTCGGAGGTAAACTGGTCGTCAGTTAAAGATTTCAGCTCATTTAACCTGCGTATGATTCCCCAGCGGAGCTACCTGCTAGCAAACCATGTCAACCTGAAAAATTAGGTTTATTTATTCTGAATATTCAAAATTGGCTTTAACCGATATATTATTAGTGTTATAGCCATATTCAGATATATTTATGGTTATATATTGACTAAGTAAGTTCCTTAAATCACAGCGCATTGGGATATCTCCTCAGCTTACTATGAATTATCTCAAGGCACTTTCAAATGCTTTTTTCATTCATAAGACGGTACGTTCAGAAATAGGCGGACTAAAAATATTTGAGATTGGAGAAAAATATTACTTTGAAGATTTGGGGCTGAGAAATGCAATCAAAGGATTCAACCGGAAAACGGATATTCATAAACTTATGGAAAATGCGGTATTCCTGTACCTGTTACAAAGGGGATATCGAATTTATATTGGAAAAATCGATCATAAAAGTGATCGATTTTGTGGCGGATAGAAATGGTTTAAAGGTTTATGTGCAGGTTTGCCTGCAAATGAATGAAAAGCCCACGGCGAGTCGTGAATTCGGGAACTTACTTATGATCAATGACAACTTTCCCAAATACGTGATTACCTTAAACGATCTGATATTGGGAAATGATTATCTGGGTATTAAACAAATGAATCTTATAGATTTTCTATTAAGCGAATTGTGATTCTGCAATTAAGAATTTTTTATCTTTGAAGCCACAATAACATAAAATCCTTCATTATGCTTAAAGGAATTTCCCCGCTGATCAGTCCCGATCTGCTTGGCGTACTGTCAAGAATGGGACATGGTGACGAAATCATTCTGGCCGATGCCCATTTCCCGGGCGAAACATTTAATTCCCGGGTGTTGCGGGCCGACGGGCTAAAGATTGCAGATTTGCTGGCTGCAATACTCCCGCTCTTCGAACTTGACGCTTATGTGCCTCGCCCCCTGGCTATGATGGCTGCCGTTCCGGGCGATACCCTTGATCCAACAGTTGAAGAGGGTTACCTGAAAAGCATACATCAAACAAATCCTTCAGTAGCTCCGATCGAACGGGTAGAACGGTTTGCATTCTACGAACGGGCCAAGGCTGCTTTTGCCGTTGTGATGACAGGTGAAACAGCAAAATATGGAAATATAATACTTAAAAAAGGGGTTACTCCGATTCCTTAGTTGCCGTTAATAGAGAAAACAAACGCCATGGATATTATAAAGAAATTAATAATGTTAAACTGTTGAAAAATTTCCCTTAGGGAAAATCTGTCGGTAGAAATAAGTATTTACGACCATTGTTTTGTCCCGTACGGGACAAAAGACCCGCATATTTTCAATTTTTTTACCGACCTTTGGTTCCTAACTTAACCTGAAAACAAAAATAAAACAGATTATAAAATACCCATCAAATCTAAACCTTAAGTATCGATTAAAATGAAAACAACAATTCTCACTGTGATTCTGCTTTTCACCATGCTACAATTTGTATCCGCATCGGGACGCGATTTCTATCAGATTCAGGTTTACCATTTGTCCGGGAAAGGACAGGAACAGAGCGTAGATCAATATTTAAAAAATTCCTACATCCCGGCCCTGCACCGGGCAGGAATCAAAACGGTTGGAGTATTTAAACCAATTGCCTCAGACACAACATTCGGAAAACAGATCGTCGTTTGGGTGCCACTCTCCTCGCTTAACCAAATTGATAAATTACAGCATTTACTGACTAAAGATGAAATTTATCAAACCTCCGGAGTCGATTTTTTAAAGGCACCTTTTGATCAGGTTCCCTTTAAAAGGAAAGAGTCCATTCTTCTCAAAGCCTTCCCCGGATCACCCAAATTTCAAATTCCGAAATTCGCCACCAATCCTTCTGAAAGAATTTATGAATTAAGAAGTTACGAAGGGCCTACTGAATACTTATTCATTCAAAAATTAAAGATGTTCAACCTGGGTGGAGAAATCAACCTCTTCAAAACACTCGATTTCAATGCATTATTTTATGCCGAGGTAATATCGGGAAGCATTATGCCTAACCTGATGTATATGACCACATTCGCAGACATGCCTGCCCATGATGCCCACTGGAAAGCTTTCGTCAATCATCCCGAATGGAAAAAACTGTCATCACTGCCTGAATATCAGCACACTGTCTCCAGAATTATAAAAATATTACTCTCGCCGACTGATTACTCCGATTTTTAACAATTGATTTTCTTTACTTTGCAGAAATTTTAGAAGCACCTAATCATCCTGCAAGATAATGGAAGAGAATCTGGTAATCGTCGAGTCACCCGCCAAGGCTAAAACAATTGAGAAAATTCTGGGCAAGGATTTTCTGGTCAAATCCAGTTTTGGACACATCCGTGACCTGGAGAAAAAAGATTTTGGAGTTGATATTAATAATCATTATCAGCCCAATTATATTATTTCGGATGACAAGAAAAAAGTTGTCACCGAGTTAAAAAAATATGCCAAATCTGCCAAAACAATATGGATCGCATCGGACGAGGACCGGGAAGGAGAGGCAATTGCATGGCATTTAATGGAGGTTTTAAATCTTGATCCGGATAAAACAAACAGGATTGTCTTTCATGAAATAACCCGGGAAGCGATTCTAAACGCCATAGAGAATCCACGCAGGCTGAACAAAGACCTCGTGGATGCACAACAGGCAAGAAGGGTGCTGGACCGGCTGGTTGGTTTTGAGATCTCACCGGTTCTGTGGAAGAAAGTAAAACCTTCGCTCTCTGCCGGAAGAGTTCAGTCTGTTGCAGTCCGGCTTATTGTAGATCGGGAGCGGGAGATTATAAATTTTCAAAGTGTCCCCTTTTTCAGGGTCAATGCGCTGTTTCAGGTTCCTGAAAGTACTGGTAAAATTTCGTTCCTGAAAGCTGAATTGAATAATCGCTTTGATTCGGCCGATGGTGCCCGTGCCTTCCTGGAAAAATGCAAAGGGGCAATTTTTACGGTTGCGGATATCGTCACACGGCCCGCAAAAAAATCACCGGCCGCCCCATTTACCACCTCCACGCTCCAGCAGGAAGCGAGCCGTAAGCTTGAATTTCCTGTTGGGTTAACCATGTCGGTGGCCCAAAAGCTTTACGAATCGGGGCACATCACCTATATGCGTACCGACTCGACCAATCTTTCAGATCTGGCGCTTAATGCAGCAAAACAGAAAATTATAGCTTCCTATGGCGATAAGTACGTAAAGATCCGCCATTATAAAACCAAAGTAAAAGGGGCGCAAGAGGCCCACGAAGCCATCCGGCCTACCTACTTCGATCACGAAGAGGTTACCGGAACATCCCAGGAGCAAAGATTGTACAGTTTAATCTACAAACGGACGTTGGCCTCTCAAATGGCGGATGCTGAAATAGAAAGAACAACTGTAAATATCACTGTTTCAAAGGCATCAGAACTATTTGTCGCTGCCGGTGAAGTCCTTCGGTTCGATGGATTCCTTAGTGTTTATATGGAATCATCTGACGATGAAAGCCTTAGCGAAGAAGAAAAAGGCATGCTGCCATCCATGGCTGTCAATCAGAAACTTCAACCTGAAACAATTCAGGCTATCGAACGGTTTTCCCAAAAGGCGGCCCGATATACCGAAGCAAGCCTGGTCCGGAAACTTGAGGAGTTGGGTATCGGTCGTCCTTCAACCTATGCGCCAACAATTACCACGATTCAGCAACGGGAATATGTTATCAAAGAGGATCGCGAAGGGAATGAACGGTCATTCTTAACACTCACGCTACAAGACAGTAAAATCGAAGAAGAGCTGAAAACGGAAATTACCGGTACCGAAAAATCCAAATTATTTCCCACAGATATAGGGTTGGTTGTCAACGATTTTCTGGTTAAACATTTTGAACCGATCGTGGATTTCAATTTTACCGCTTCGGTAGAAAAACAATTTGACGAAATCGCAGAAGGTCAGTTGGTCTGGAATGAAATGATTGATGGCTTTTATCGCCCCTTTCATCTGAAGATCGAGGATGCGCTGAATAATTCGGAACGGGCAAGGGGTGAAAGGATTCTGGGCACAGATCCAGTGACTCAGAAACCGGTATCTGCTAAAATCGGCCGGTTCGGCCCTTTTGTCCAAATTGGTGAAGTCATCGAGGGTAGCGAGGAGAAACCCCAGTTTGCAAGTCTTCAAAAGGGGCAGAGCATCGAAACCATTACCCTGGAAGAGGCCCTGAAATTGTTCGATCTCCCGCGTGATCTGGGAGAATTTGAAGGTAAGAAAGTGATTGTAGGTATCGGCAGGTTTGGCCCTTATGTGAGGCATGACGGCATTTTTGTTTCGCTTAAAAAAGATGTCGATGATCCAATGACCGTCACTCTTGTGCGTGCAATCGAACTTATTGAAGAAAAAAGGGACAATGCCATCAAATCGGTCCTGAAAACTTTCGCCAGCGATCAGGATATCCGTATCCTTGAAGGGCGCTGGGGTCCCTATATCTCATTTAAAAAGGGGAATTACAAAATTAAAAAAGGGACTGAAATTGAGTCCCTCACCGTGGAGGACTGCAAATTAATCATTGAAACTGAGGGCAGTAAACCAAAAACTAACAAGAGACGTTCAAAATAAACAGGCAAAAGGGAAACTTTTGGCTGTTGCTGCATTTTACATTTTGAATCTGCTACTGATTGGGTATTAACATTTAACAGAGATGAACCATGCTGGCCGAACTGATTATACCTGCCAAAGATTTAGCCGTTGTCAAAACATTTGATGGGAATTCCGATCAGTTGGGGCATTACCTGAAAAATCGTAACTGGGATCCAAACCATCTGCCTGCTCTGGCCATTTTAGGGGTGCCGGAAGCCCGGGGTTCGCAGGCCCCTGATCAGGCTGACGCTGCGGATGCTATAAGGCAACAGCTCTATTCTCTCACCTGCTTTTCACCCGAATTCCATCTAATTGATCTTGGAAATATCATATGTGGTAACGTGCCAAATGACACCTATGCGGCTACCAGGATGGTGGCAGATGAGTTGTCGGAACTGGGAATTCGTTTGTTAATTCTTGGCGGGAGTCAGGAACTTACTGTCCCCCTGATCCGAGGGATTAAAAAACAGGAAACCAGCCTGCTGATCGTAGATGACCGCATTGACAATGCCGAATCTGAAAATTGCACCACCGATGAATTGTTTATTAACAAGCTGCCAGTTGGTACATCGGTAACGCTGATAGCCGGACAATCCTATTTTATTGGTGAACAAAACAGTGATCTGCTTGATGAGGGGATGAACGGAGAGATCTTCACCTTAGGCATGCTCCGCGCTAACTTCAAAGAACTTGAACCGGTTATCCGCCAATCGGATCTGATCAGTTTCGATTTCGGATCGATGAAAGCATCCGAAGCACCAGGGCAATATCGCCTCTCCCCCAACGGACTAACCGGAGAAGAAGCGTGTCAAATCGCCTGGTATTCAGGAATATCCACCACCCCTTCGTGGTTCGGTTTTTTCGGCTATTCCCCTTCCAAAGATCCCGCATCGGTCGGAGCGATGATGGCCGCACAGATTTGCTGGTACTTTATCAATGGGGCGTCGAAGCGGCAGGATGAAGAACCTGTTGACGAAGCAACCAATTTTGAACATTATCACGTCACTATCGATGGATTGGAAGATCCGATCTCCTTCTTGCTTCACCCCATCTCACAACGTTGGTGGATGCAAGTTCCGTCTCCCGATTGTACGCTTTTCCCCGTCCGGATCCCGTGTTCCAAAAAAGATTACCGGAAAGCATGTAAAAATGAGATCTCCGAAAAATGGTGGAAATATTTCAATAAGATATAATCAGTAAATTCTATCTTTGTTTGAAAATAGTCAAGACTACTAATGCCAGGATTCCTAAGTTACCACCGTGCTAATGAATGATAATCATAAAAATACGTCCTCTTTCAAAAGGCAGCTATTGATTGAAGTCGTATTATTCTGGATATTGTTGAATATTAGTACTTTTACTGCAAATGCTCAGCAGGACCCTCAGTTCAGTCAGAACCGATTTAATCAGCTAACTGTAAATCCCGGATTTGCAGGATCTTCGGGACCCATTAATGTTTCATTATTAAACAGGTTTCAGTGGGTTGGATTTCCCGGAGCCCCGGTGACAACCGTATTTAATGCAGACGCAACGGTTCATCTGATTGGTAAGGAGGATGGAGTGGGACTTTCCATTATGAATGATGTAATCGGTTTCGAGAAAAATGTTTCATTCAACCTGAACTATTCCTGGAGAACGCAGTTGGGCAACGGCAAACTGGGTGCCGGAGTTTCATTGGGAGTGATGAATAAAAATCTCAATTTTGATATGACCGGCATCGATGGCGCAGATTTAGTCAACCTTTCAGATCCATCGCTTCCGCAGGGTAAAGTTAGCGGAGTGATGGCAGATGTCGGCTTAGGGTTATTTTATAAAGATGAAAATTATGAACTGGCCATTTCAGGTAGGCATCTGAACCGGCCGTCCTTCGTGTTCGATCAGTCGGGAAGATATACTCTACTTAGAACATACTATCTTAGTGGAACTTATACTGTTCAAATGGCTGATGAAAGGTTGAAGGCGCTCCCTTCGGTTTTTATTAAAACCGACCCGGCAAGCTGGCAGGCCGATCTGAATCTGACCTTTGAATATGATAAACGGGTCTGGGCGGGAGTCGGTTACCGGTTCGGAGATGCCGTTATTCTCACCGCAGGTACGGAGCTATGGAACGGGATAAAATTCGGTTATTCCTACGATGTGAGTATCTCAGCCTTGTCAAGATACAACAGTGGTTCTCACGAATTCTATCTCGCCTATTCATTTTTATTGTACAAAAAGCATGATCATCAATACAAAAGTGTGAGATTTTTGTAACTTTGACCTAAAAATAGTTGATACAACATATTAGACGAATTATGAAACGGTTATTCATCTTAGTTAGTATATCGTTTATTCTCTTGTTAACCAGCTGTCATCGTGGTGGTAGCGGGGAATTAACGGGTGTTTTGAAGCGAGGAAAATATTTTGAACCATCCCCGTTGGGAATGGTCTTAATTCCCGGGCAAAGCTTCAACATGGGAGCTGGAGACCAGGATGTTGCAAATTCAGCGATCCCAACCCGGACTGTTGACTTATCCACATTCTGGATGGACGATACCGAAATAACAAACAACGAATACCGGCAATTTGTTTATTGGGTCAGAGATTCAATGGCTCGCCAGCTCCTCTCTGAGAAATTTGAGGAATTTAAGATTACCCAGGATCGAAAAGGAAATCCCATTGACCCTCCAATCCTTGACTGGAAAAGAAAGCTCGACTGGCGCAATACCGAGTACAAAGATGCATTAGAACCAATGTTCTATACGGGAAATAACCGCATCATGGGTAGGAAAGAGCTCGACACCCGGAAATTAAACTACAGTTATTCATGGGTCGACCTTCAGCAGGCAGCCCGGATGCAAAATGCATACAACTACAAAACTCAAACTTATCAGGGATCGGTCAATGATCTGAGCGGAAAAGTAGTTCCTATTGAGGGACGATCAAGTTTCATCATGACAGAGAATGTCAATATCTATCCCGACACCCTGGTCTGGATCCGCGATTTTTCCTACGCCTTTAACGATCCGCTGACGAGCAAATATTTTTCACATCCGGGGTTCGATGATTATCCCGTGGTCGGAGTAACCTGGAAGCAGGCCAAAGCATTTTGCATGTGGCGGACAAACTTTAAAAATTCTGCCCTTACGGGGAAAGGTGAATATGGTGTGCAGGATTACCGTTTACCATCTGAAGCAGAATGGGAATTAGCTGCCAGAGGGGGATTAAGCAATTCGATGTACCCCTGGGGAGGATATTATACCCGTTCCAAAAACGGTTGCTTTCTGGCAAATTTCAAACCCATGCGGGGAAACTACAGCGACGACGGCGGCAAAACAACCGTCAAGGTTGCTACCTATGATCCAAATGGCTATGGACTTTACGACATGGCCGGCAATGTTGCCGAATGGACCATTACGGCTTACGATGAGTCTTCATACAATTACATGCACGACCTGAATCCAAACTTCGAACAAAATGCACTCCCCGGAGACCCTCCGGCTATGAAGCGCAAGGTAGTCCGGGGTGGATCTTGGAAGGATATAGCCTATTTCATTCAGGTGGGTACCCGTACCTTTGAATACCAGGATACTGCTAAATCCTATCTTGGATTCCGTTGTGTTCGATCCTCATTTGGAGATGAGTTTCAATCAGGCAAAAAGTAATATTCAGATAACAAAAATATTTTAGTCATGGCGGTGTTCGAATTTACACATTCAAGAAGATGGAAATCTTCCATGAATTTTTTATACAGCATAGGAGCCTCAGTTGTTCTTTTGGGAGCGCTGTTCAAATTACAGCACTGGCCTTACGCAAACATTATCTTACCGTTGGGGATGCTTACAGAAGTTGTGATATTCTTCTTTTCCGCCTTCGAACCCTCAGTCGAAATTCCCGATTGGTCAAAAGTATATCCTCAACTCCGGGAGGCCTATATCGAAGAAGAATTCGATTATCCCATTGCAGCTGCACCTCAGCAAAATTCGCTGGAGAACCTTCTTGAAAAAGCCGAGATTTCACCTGAATTACTGGCCAAAGTGAAAAAGGGCCTGCAGGATCTTTCAAATTCTGCCAGCGGAATTGCCGATATTTCCACTGCTACCCTGGCGACCAACGACTATGTCAAAAATATGACGGAGGCCTCTGAATCAATGTCATCATTCAAGGACATTAATTCACGCGCATCCCATTCGATTGAGAAATCGACCAATGACCTGGTCTATTCCTATGATCAGAGTTCACAAATTCTAGGCAATTCATCGAAAAATCTGGCAAACACTTTTAATGAATCCACCAAAAAAATTAATGATCAGCTTGTAACGACCGGAGACAAACTTGCACAATCCTACAAAAGTTTTACCGAATCTGTAAATAAAGATCTTCTTGCATTAAACGATCAAACAAAAACTTACAATTCTGGTCTGTCACTTGTCAACTCAAGTCTTTCGGCCTTGCATTCCTCTTACGAATTGCACCTTCAGCATGCTAAAAAACTCACAGCATCATCAGCAGAAGCCTTTGAAGGTCAATCCAAAATGACGGAACTCGTAAGCCAGGCTGTTGAAGAGGCTCAGAAATACCGGAAACAAACTGAACAGCTTAACAAAAATCTGGAAGCATTGAACCATGTTTATGGGAACATGCTCGGAGCTATGAACGTAAAAGGTTAATTCGAACATGGGAACTAAATACTGTCCGGAGGCACCCAGACAAAGAATGATCAGTTTGATGTACCTGGTTTTGACGGCCATGCTTGCACTCAATGTCGACAAGGCGGTTCTGGATGCTTTTGTGATGGTAAATCATAATTTCATGCAGACCATCGAGAGTTCAATCGCTAAAAACCAGCGTGTCTACGATGAGTTTAGCAATGCCGCCAAAGAAAATCCAAAAAAAGCTGAAAAACTGAATCATGAAGTTCTGAAAGTGAAAGCAAGTTCCGATTCGCTTTATCGCTATATTCACTCTTTAAAGGAGTTAATTGTGAAAAAGGCCGATGGCCCGGACGGCAATGTGGACAACATTATTTCAAAGGATGATCTCAACTATGCGGTGGAATTAATGATTAATAAAAAGAATGGCCTGGCCTTGAAAAAAGCGATTGAAAAATACCGGAAATCCCTTATTTCGTTGGTTGACACCTCAAACACCGAACTTATCGCTTCAATCAATAAAAGCCTCGATACCTCTGCCCCGCCACCCACAGCAGGACAGACACCTTCGTGGGAATCGAGTAAATTCGAGGGGTATCCCTTGATAGCAGTGATTACACTGATGTCCAAGATACAAAGTGACATCCGTTTCGCCGAATCCGATGTGATCAATCACCTCTATGCACAGATTGATGCGGCATCATTTAAATTTAATAAACTTCAGGCGCAGGTAATTTCCAATTCGGATTATGTGCTTCAAGGCAATACCTATGAAGCCAAAGTTTTCCTTTCAGCTGTCGATACAACTGCCAGCCCGGTTATTCTTGTGGGTGGAACTACCCTTCCGATGGTTCCGGGAGAAAATGCCGGATTATACAAGGTTTCAGCCAGTAAAGAGGGAAAAGTGGAATTCCGGGGACAGATTAATTATAAGAACCCTTCGGGGATCATGGTTAATTACCCGTTCAAACACGAATATGAAGTCGCCAAACCGGCATGGACCGTTTCACCGACTAAAATGAATGTCCTTTACGCCGGACTGGCCAACCCGGTTTCAATTTCTGTTCCCGGTATTTCAGGGACAAATATCAAAGTTTCGATATCCAACGGTACAATAGAGCCCGGACAGGAGGGCAATTACCTGGTCAAACCGGAGAAAGTAGGCGTTAAATCGGTAATCACCATCAGCGCAATGATTGGGGGAACACTCAAAGAGATCGGCTCCACGCTGTTCCGCGTAAAGAAAGTTCCTGACCCGGTTGCATTTGTGGCAAACAAAACAGAAGGGGTGATCTCACGAAATGAGCTGGAAGCTCAGCAAGGGGTGCTGGCTAAAATACCCGATTTTGATTTTGAAATGAACTTTACCGTGACTTCATTTGTCGTTTCTACATCAAAAGCAGGCTTTATTATCGACAAGCCAACCAAAGGCAACCGCTTCTCCCAGGAGCAGCGTGACCTGATGAAAGGATTAAACCCGGGAAGCCGGCTGTATATTGAAAGCATTATAGTTAAGGGGGATGACGGCACAATACGTAATTTGCCTGCGATAAGTTTTAAAATTAATTAAAGATGAAAAAATTAGTCTTAATCATTACCTTAGTTTTGATCGGAGCTACCTCACAAAACCTGTTGAAAGCTCAGGTCATCGATGGTCTCTTCGCTAAAAAGACAACTATAGACCGAAAACCTGCGCCGCTGCCGGTAATCAGGGAATCAGATGTCATCTGGTCAAAAACCGTTTGGCGTATCATTGACTTTCGCGAAAAAGCAAACCAGCACTTTTATTATCCTACCCGGGACATCCAAGGCCGGAATAATTTGGTCAATATTCTTTTAAAAGGGATTGAAGACAAGCGAATTACCGCCTTTGACGCCACCTTGACCGATAATGAGTTTAAGGAACCAATCAGCTATAACCAGGTTAAACAGCAATTTGGAGACTCCGTAAGACATATTAAAGTGACCGATCTGAATACCGGAAACGATCGAGATTCCACGATCCAGTCCGAAATACCTGTACGTGATGTGAAACAGCTCGAAGTTAAGGAGGTGTGGTATTTTGACAAACAAAAATCAACACTACAGGTCAGAATTCTTGGAATTTGCCCGATTCGCGTCTATAAAAAAGATCCAAAGGACAGTACCTATGTCCGCAAAAGACTTTTCTGGGTCTATTACCCCGAAATAAGACCAATCCTTGCAAAACAGGAAACACTTAATGAATTTAATGAAGCCAGGGGTTTAAGCTTCGATGACATATTCATTACCCGTAAATTCGATGGCTATATTGTCAAAGAAGAAAATGCGTATAACAACAGATCAATTGAGGAATATGCTTCAGGAGAATACGCGTTCAAAGAATCTGAACGGATCAAAAACTCTATCTTCGATTACGAACAGGATCTTTGGGAATACTAAGGGTGCCGTTTGAAATTTAAAGAGGTTGTCTAAACGTTAAGGCAACCTCTTTTTTTGTGCAATACTGATTCGAAGCGCAATAGTATTTTTCACTCAACCCGAAAGCCTGTACATAGTTCCTCTGAGCTTCCCGCCCGGAAGCCGGACAACAATCCGGAAAAATCCAGCCAAACAATCAGAGGAATGGCATACTCTTGCTCCTAACAATTGCAGGATGTTAATTGGTCCTTTGATTTGCTATGCACCCGGCCATCAGAACCGTCCACTGATTATGACATAATGCAGGAAAGCTGAAAGAGAACCTGAACCCTTCCATAGTCATCCGGATTATTATTCTAAATCAGACTCCAATTGAATCCGTTAAATTTTCCAGGTGCAGAATATAATGACCGTATACCGGGTTGTTAAATTTTGATTTGTGAGGATCTTACCTCCGACAAGAGCCCCTCTATTTCCCATCCGTAATTCATGAACAGGGTTTTTGCTGCCTGTTATTGGACTTTAATGGATGAGAAAAAAGTTTCCAAAAAAAATAATTTATCCCAAAGGTAGGGTAAAAGGGATTTGAAGCGGTAACAAGATAAACAATTAACATAGCCGTTTTGAATTCCTTACCAAATACTGTCGCCGGAACTTTTTATCCTCAAAATAAGAGGAGAGTAAAAGCCAAATATCCATTAAATGCAAATTACAGTTTAGTCTCCCAATTGGAATTAATCTGGCTTCCTCGTGAGTCTGCCTGTAGGAATTAAGAAACAGACAGGATCTGACAGCGTGGAATGGATGGATGAAACTTAATCGACATTGCATATATCAAACTAAATATCAAGCCATTACATATAAATCGGAAAGAAATAAGAAAATTAAGAAACCACACAACAATTTACAAAACTAATAAATTGGTTCACAGAAAAAGACCATTTATACCGAATTATGGAATTACCATAATATATAGTGCTTAATTATTAATACTTAACTTATTATGAACTGCCTAAAATCCGCCGATCAGACTGCGCATTTCCCATAATGGGTGCTTCCTGAGAATAGCGCGATACTGCCGTTTATTCCAACATTCTTTTAAAAAACGACGTTTAATTCTGCTATTTCTCTGAATATCACCATGTGTGATAGAGGAGGTTTGTAACCTCTTATTTTTATTTTTTCTTTTAATTTAAATTAAAGAGTTTTTTAATTCCATTATTAATTAAAAACAAAAAAAATGAAAAAAATCATTTTGGGCGTAATGATGGTCGCCCTTATTATTACATCATGTAATAAGTATGCGAACGACTTTCAGGCACTGAAAGATCAGATCGCAGCACTTGCAACCCAGGTTACCGGTGTAACAACGCTGGAGACCACGATTGCCTCCCAAACAGCCACAATCGCGGCTCTCCAGACAGCTATCAATGCTTTGCCAACAGCCTCTGCACAGGCGGCTCAGTTTGCTTCTATTTCCGCCGCGTTGTCAACGATTCAGGGCAATATTAACACAATCTCAGGCGTTCTTAATAGTGTTGCAACAACAGGAACAGCCAATGCAACTGCTCTGGCAACATTGCAAACAACACTGAATGGCGTTGTTACTGCCAAAACCCAAGCTGACGCAGCGTTGAATGCCGCTTTGGCAACAATGCAAACAGCTTTGCAGAATGCTATTGCAGCAGGAACCACTACCAATGCCTCGAATATTACTGCTGCACAGACAGCTATTCTTGCCAAGATCACTGCCAGCAGTATGGCTACCGATGCTAATGTAAATGAACAAATTACTGCAGCTCAAAATGCCCTTCAAACAGTTATCAACTCAGGTTTGTCGGCAACCAATGCAAATGTAAATACTCAGGTTTCCGCTGCCCAGGCAGCACTGACCAGCCTGATTAATACTCAGCTTGCAGCGGTCCAGGCATCACTTACGGCTTCCATAGCTGCCGGAACTTCTGCTACAAATGCACATACGGATGCTGATATTGCTACCCTTACCTCTGTCCTTAATGCCGGTTTAGTAGGTGTTAATGGAAACATTGGCGCTCTTAGCACACAAGTTACAAATGCTCAGGCAGCCATTCTGGCACTCATTACCAGTTCAAGTGCAAACATTAATTCCAATCTTGCTGCTGCACAACTTGCCCTTAGCAACCTTGTAAGCTCATCGGCCACTGCAACACAAAACAGTATTAATGGAACAATCGGTGCTCTTCAGACTGCCCTCACCATTCTGATCAATGCAGGTAACGCCTCCACAATTGCACAAATCCAGGCTACCCAGCTTGCTATAATTGGAGGTGCTCCAAGCCCAGCATTAACCATCAATGGTTTGAATCTGGCATTAGGTCAGGCTCAGGCTGAAATTCTGCTGTTATTGAATTCAGCAGCTATGTTTAACGGTGATGTTACTATTCAAAGTGACGCAGACGTTACTTATTTCTTAGGCAAAATCAACCAGATGGGTATCGTTAATGGTAACGTTTCGGTTAACACTAAAAACGTGACTAACATTACAGGCTTAAACACCATTTTAGGCAATATCGGAGCAGTCATTGGTGTAAATGCTTCTACCTACTCAATTACAGTAACCGATGTCCTATTTTGGGTATCCGATGTAGTTCTCAATACTGTTCCGGGCGCAGGTCACTGGGTTTGGATTGCTGATAAAGCCGGTGATAATCTAAAGATGAATAACCTGACCTCAGTCAGAGGTGATTATACCGTTATGGGTGCTGACATTGCTGATTTAGCTCTTGCAACTGTGGGTGGTACTGTTACGTTGAACTACCCGGGCAAATACGAAGCCATCCTATTGTCTCAGGTTGGTGGCAACCTGATCCTTGTTGATCAGCCATCAAATGCTACAACAACAATCAACTTTCCGATAGTTACCGTTGACGCTGCACATTTTGTAGGAAACGGTCTGCCAGGTGGTTATCTTGCTCCAACTGTACCTACTACAACTACAGTTGCTTTCAATTCAACTGCCACTACTTCCATTAATTTTGGCCTTGCAACCGGTGCTCAGATCAATACCCTTACCGCAGATTATGCAACAAATATAGTAATTGGAACCCTTGGTATTAATGCCGGTGGTTTAACTATCGTTGCACCTGTAGCAACCTGGGTTACACTTGCTGCAACTTCATCAGCCGGTGTTGTTACTATTGCAACAGGTACTTCTGCATTAACAGGAACTGCAACTACAGTTGATTTATCTAAACTGGTAACTTCAGGTCCTTTAACAGTATGGGCTGCACCTACAGCTAACGTTAAACTGGATGCCTTCAATTCAACCTCTTCTGTTGACCTTGAAGGTCCGCTTACCGTTACTATTCCTGTATGGCTTGGCCAACCGGGTGCTTCTTTGAATTCCCCAATGACACAAACACTTACATTACCTATGTATCGCTGGTGGAGTGTTACAGCACCACTTACAATACCATCCGGTGCTAATCTGGCTGCACTTAAATACCTGACTTTAGGCAACGTACTGGAAAATGTCGATCTCGGCGCCTATTCTTTGACCTTGCTTACAGCTAATGTTACCGGTGCTGCATTTGGTGATGCTACGAAATGGGCTACCCTTACCACACATGCTCCTGGCGTTACAACTTTGGGTGATGCTCATCTGACCTCTTTGACATTAGGTGGTATGATGAATACAGTAAATCTTACATCTCTTCCACTGTTGACTTCATTCACCACTTCAGGTGTGATCAATACCTTGATATTGGATAACGCTGCCATTATCACTGGTCTTAACTTAGGTCACAGTGCATTTGTGGGAGCAGTAGGCTTTGGCGGTCCTGGTTCTGATTTATGGATCACAAACAACGCTAAACTTACCAGTGTAACCTCTTCAACTGACTGGATGCATACCCTTAAAATTACAGGCAACACGGTATTGGCTCATTTCAACCTCAGTTCTTATGTTACAGACATTTTCTCCGGAAGTGTTCAAATCTGGATTGATGCTCCTGCAACAATGGGTTCCTACACGGCCAGTGTACCTCCTATTTCAGCAGGAAATCCAGGAATTCAGGCAATTATCAAGTCTGATGACATTATGACTCTGAAACATTACCTGACTAATGTGATCAATGATATCCATATTACTCCAACGATATTTACGATCAACATTGGTGTTCCGGTTTCAACAACTCTTACTACTGTAATGACTGCTGATGCTGCTGTATGGTCAACATTATACAGTTACACCAATTTAGTAACAGGTGGTCCTATCACCACTCCTGATGAATTAAGCCTTGTTGTTGCTCAATAATCATTGACCTCAATAATTGCATTTTAAAAAGCCCTCCGTAGAGGGCTTTTTTTTTAATACCAGGTGATTTAGGAAAACAAGGTTCTGATCATTTTTTCAACGCGATCGATCTGGTGGATCTTAATATCAAAGCGCTTGAAGTCTACCCCTTTATTGTATTTGGACAGGTAAATCTCTTTAAAACCAAGTTTCTGCGCCTCCGCGATTCGTTGTTCGATGCGGTTCACAGGCCGGATTTCCCCTGTGAGCCCAACCTCGCCGGCAAAAGCCAGCTGCTTATCTATGGCAACATCAAAATTGGAGGAGAGAATGGCGGCAATAACAGCCAGATCCATCGCCGGATCATCGACGCGAAGCCCCCCTGCAATATTCAAAAAAACATCCTTGGTCATCAATTTGAATCCGGCCCTCTTTTCGAGTACCGCGAGCAACATATTCATCCTCCGCAGGTCAAATCCTGTGGCCGAACGTTGCGGATTACCATAGGCCGCTGAACTTACCAGCGCCTGAACTTCGATCAGGAAGGAACGCATCCCCTCCATAGTGGCCGCCGTGGCTGTACCGCTCAATCCATCGTTGTGTGAGGAGAGAAGCATTTCTGAAGGGTTAATCACTTCATGCAACCCATCCTGCCTCATTTCAAAAATTCCGAGCTCGGATGTCGATCCAAAACGATTCTTAACCGAACGTAGTATGCGGAAAAGGTAGTTCCGGTCACCCTCAAATTGTAAAACCGTATCGACAATATGCTCGAGCACTTTAGGTCCAGCCAGACTTCCCTCCTTATTAATATGTCCAATCAACAATACGGCAATCTGTTTTAACTTTGCAACCTTCATAATCCCCACGGTGCATTCACGGATTTGTGTAACACTGCCAGGCGAGGATTCTGCAAGTTCGGTAGCTACTGTCTGAATTGAATCGATGATTACGAGATCTGGTTTTTCACTTTCCATGTGGGAAAGAATATTCTCCAGAGAAGTCTCACACAAAAATAAACAGGTATTTTGATTCCCATTCAGCCTATTGGCCCTCATTTTTAGCTGTTGAAGGCTCTCCTCCCCTGAGATGTATAACACTTTGAGATGTGACAGGTTCAGGGCGATCTGAAGAACAAGGGTCGATTTCCCGATTCCGGGTTCCCCTCCAAGGAGGATCATTCCACCCGGAACCAGGCCCCCACCGGTTACCCGATCGAATTCGACATTTCCTGTTACAAAGCGCTCTTGCTGATTCAGATCAATTTCAGAGAGGAGAAGCGGCTTCATATCCACCTTCGTCTGAGCTGCCTGACCAGACTTCCGCTCGGTAACGATCTCTTCCAAAACAGTATTCCATTCGCCGCACGCATTACATTTTCCGACCCACTTTGGCGACTGAGCGCCACAGCTCTGACAAACGTAGATGGTTTTTGATTTTGACATGGGTTAATGAGTTAGAATTAATCCTTATTTTAAAAACCGATGGTAAACCCTGATAATTAACAGGAGTCATAGAAAAGCCGAAGACCCAAATCACCACGGAACAACGGCCTTAATCCGTTAACCCGATATAACACTTTTATACCATAACTCAGGGAACTAGCAGCATCAGCCTATAATCCATTACTGCTTTTCAGGTCCCTTTTAATCCTTTAGGAATCCTATCGGCCATTCACACCAGCCTGTTTGTCTCGGTATCAGGAAATATAATCCGGGGTTTGAAAAGTTTCGCCTCTTCAAAATCCATGGAGGCATAAGAAACGATAATAATAATGTCACCTACAGCTACCTTGCGTGCAGCCGGACCATTCAGCACAATTTCACCTGTACCTCGTTCGCCGCGAATCACATAAGTATCGAGCCGTTCCCCATTATTTACATTAACTACCTGAACTTTTTCATTTTCAATCAGATTAGCGGCAATCATCAGCTCTTCATCAATGGTAATACTTCCAACATACTGAAGATCTGCGCCTGTAACGGTAACACGATGTATTTTTGATTTACAAACTTCTATAAACATTTTATTGAACGTTGATGTTAAAAAATCAGGTTGTCGATCAGGCGGACTTTCCCGGCCTGAACAGCAATACAACCCACCTTAATTCCTGGATCATTCCAGTTTTGAACTGGCACTAAAGTACTCTCGTCGACTATTTCAAAATACTCAACTTTTAAAAGAGCGCTTAAATTAATCGTGTTTATAACAGACTCTTTTAATTCGGCCACCGAAAGGTTTGACAAATTTTCTTTGGCTTCCTTTAACGTCCTGTAAATAATCGGGGCGCATTCCCGGTAAACAGGCAATAGCAGTTTATTCCGGGAACTCATGGCCAAACCATCCTCTTCCCGGACAATCTCGCAGGGCATAATTTCAATGGGTAGTTTCAATTGGAAGACCAGATTCTTAATGATGGCCAGCTGTTGAAAATCCTTTCTCCCAAAAAAGGCCCTGTCGGGCTGAACGATTTCAAAAAGCTTACTGACTACCTGCGCTACCCCGTTGAAATGACCAGGCCGGAATTCCCCTTCCATGACCGATTCCAGGTTTCCAAATTCAAATTTACGTGTGTCAGGCACCGGATAAATCTCTTCCGCTGAAGGCGCAAACACATAATCGCACCGTTGTGTTGCAAGCTTTTCCAGATCCATTTCCAGTGTCCTGGGATAATTGACCAGATCGTTGGGATCATTAAACTGAGTAGGGTTAACAAAGATTGAGACAACAACAATATCGGTCATCTCTCCGGCCTGACTGACAAGCGATAAATGCCCTTCATGCAGTGCCCCCATTGTTGGAACGAATCCAATCTTGAACCCCCGTTGCTGCTCTTTTTTCAGAGCGGTCTGTAATGTTGAAGTAGATGTATAGAGCTTCATTGATTTTGAGAAACAAAGTGCAAAGTAACAAAATATCTGAACACAAATATAGGGACTCGTCAGTTGATGAATAATACAATCAAACAAATGATTGAATATTCAGTATTTTTTATATATTTTTGCAAAATATTTAAGTTGTGGTAATGGAAAGAATGAAGGTTTTATTTATCTCGCAGGAAATCGCTCCGTACTTACCTGAATCGGAGATTTCTGAGATCGGGAGGTACCTTCCGCAAGGCATTCAGGAACGAGGGAAAGAGATCCGCACATTTATGCCGCGCTTTGGATGTGTTAATGAAAGAAGAAACCAGCTTCACGAGGTAATCAGGCTTTCGGGCATGAATCTTGTCATTAACGATAATGACCACCCGCTAATTATTAAAGTTGCTTCCATCCAGGCTGCACGCATGCAGGTCTATTTCATTGATAATGAAGACTATTTTCAGCGCAAATTTGCAACAGCCAATGATGAGGGGATTGAGTTCGATGATAATGACGAACGGGCTATTTTCTTTGCAAGGGGTGTGCTGGAAACGGTTATTAAACTAAGGTGGTCTCCTGACATTATTCATTGCCATGGCTGGTTCACCGGTATGGTTCCCTTATTTGTAAAGAAAACGTATAAAGATAATCCGCTGTTTGCAAATGCCAAAATAATCTATTCGGTCTATAACGATCAGTTTAATAGTCCTTTGAATAGCAGCATGGCCGCCAAAATTGCTGAAGACGGAATAAATATTGATGAAATCTCTATCATCAACCAGCCCACCTACGTTAATTTAAGCAAGTTGGCCATTGATTATTCGGATGCTACTATAAAGGGCAGCGAACTTATCAATAGCGATCTCGAGACTTATATGAAGTCCTCAAAGAAGCCATTTCTTGATTTTCAATCCAAGGAGAGTTACATCGATTCGTATTTCGATTTTTACAACACTTTTTAATACTTCAGCTTGGCAAATAAAATACTCTTACTGGTAATTCTTGTTATTGGGTATCTCTCATTCTTTACTTCGTGTGCAAATATGGGTATGCCATCCGGAGGATTGAAAGATTCAATACCCCCTGTTGTACTATTCAGTGCGCCAACGTTTAACCAGATTAATTTTACAGACCAGAAAGTAAAGCTTACTTTCGATGAATACATCGTTATAGAGGGGCTTCACGAAAAATTTACAGTATCGCCTCCCACTACCAAACACCCGATATTCAAAACCAAAGGGAAGTCCCTGATTATTGATCTCAACGAGAAACTAAAGCCGAATACAACTTATTCGCTTGATTTTAAAGATGGTATTGCAGATAATAATGAAAAAAATCCATTGCGCAATTTCAGGCTTGCTTTTTCCACCGGACCAAAATTCGACTCTCTCAGGATTGTTGGATTTCTCAAAGATGCCTTTACCCTTGAGCCGGTCCCTAACGCCTACGTCTTACTTTACCGTGGCCGCTCAGATACCCTTGTTACCACTACAATACCGGATTTTGTTGCCAAGACCGATAAACAAGGTTTCTTTGCCGTAACAAATCTGCCTGCCGATACTTTTCAGGTCTACGGCCTTATCGATGCCGGAGCAAATTTAAAATACAAACCGGGAATTGACTCAATTGCTTTTCTCGACAAGCGAATAGTCCCTTCGGCCCGCTACTATCCGGCCAACGACACGACCTATCTGGCTAAAGATACACTATTAGTCCTGGGCAGGACTAAATTCTCCCCGGACCCTTTGTACCTCCTCAGTTTTGGAGAGGAATATTTTTCGTTGCGATTTGACAAGTATCTACATCCTACCCGAAAAATAGTAGATCTTACATTCACTCAATCTGTTGCCGATACATTTAATATCGAACCCATTAATTTTAAGGCAAAAAAAGGGTGGTCTTATATTGAAATGTCACCAAAATCAGATTCTGTCAGGATCTGGCTTACTGATTCAATGAACTATAAAAAAGACACCCTAATCTTCAAGGTAACCTATGTGCAGCAAGATAGTCTGAAGGAATATTACGCAAAAAACGATACGATACGGCTCTATTTTACCGATGTTGTCCAAACAAATAAGAACAAGCATAAAGAGCGACATAAAATTGAGAAAGAATCCAAAACTATTGGGCTCAACACGAATATTAGAACCGGATTTGACATTTACAATAAACTGATCATAGAATCACCGGAGCCTATTGCCAGGTTTGATTACACTAAAATTTCACTTTTCGAAAAACAGGATACTACCTTTAAACAGGTGAAATACAAAATTAAGGCAGATTCGATCAATAAACGGCGATTTAAGCTGAACTATCCCTGGAAATTTGCAACCAGTTACAAAATAATCATAGATTCTGCGGCAATAAAAACAATTTATCAATTAGACTCAAAGGGATTCAAGCAGGAATTTAAAACCCAGGAAGAGGAGCATTACGGTAAAATCATTCTCAACATGAAGAATATCACCGTTCCAACCATTATACAACTTCTTAACGACGATAAAAAAGAGACAATTGTTCAAGCCATTCCACTGTCCAAGGATGGGGAGATCACTTTTAAATTCCTGGAACCCAAAAAATACCTGATCAAGGCGATATTCGACCGAAATAATAACAAGAAGTGGGACATAGGAGACCTGAAAAAGGGGATTCCGCCGGAACAGGTGATGTATTACCTTAGTGTGGTGAAAGTGCGTTCCAACTGGGATATTAAAGACGACTGGACTTTGCCCTCACAACCTTTGTACAACAAAAAAATTGTTGATGAAGAGCTTGAAGCGCAAAGACTCAAAGATAAATTAAAGAAGCGCAAAAAGAACACTGCATTCTAATCAATTAAATCACAATGTTTTTGCTTCAGGTTGAGCCGGTTAGGTATCTTCGGCCTTTATTTAAGATGCCCTCACTAATTTGAATAAAACTATGGCAACCTTACGACGTTTGAAAAAAGAGATTGAGTTCCTCTCTTCACAGCTTATTGGTGATTGTATCGACTTCCTCGAAACTTACGAGGACAAAAAGGACACCACTTTATTGTCGATTATAGAAGAGGCGGTTTTATTAAATAATACTATGATGGACAGGGCCTGTCATCCTGTGGAGAAAGGAGATCCCAGGCTGGTTAAACAGCATTATAAGCTATTGAAAACCGATTTTATCAAGGGTCTCGACCAGGTTTACGGAAAACTCGAAAGTTTGATTAAAAAATAATCATATACAATCAGAAAGCCCTGACACGGTTTGGAATCCTGTCAGGGCTAAGTATAATCCTTCCATCAGTGGAAACCTGTCAGGACCATGTTTTATCCCCCCATCAGGGTATGCTGAATCAATATTTTAAAACCTATTCCGATCAGTATAATACCCCCCAATAGTTCGACTTTCGGTCCGAAAGAGTGTCCAACATCTTTTCCAATCCGTATACCCAGCATTGCAAAAAAGAAAGTAACAGCCCCGATAATAATTGCGCCTCCGAAAATATTGCCGGTAGAAGCCATGGCATACGAAAATCCGACTACCAGTGCGTCGATACTTGTGGCAATGGACAGAGTAATAATATGTTTCCATGAATATATATCTGACAATTTGCCCTGCTTTTCATCTTGAAACCGTTGCAGGATCATTTTCCCCCCGAGGAAGAAGAGCAGAAAGAAGGCAATCCAATGGTCAATTTGCTCAACATATTCACGGATTTCCGAACCCATATACCACCCAAACAAGGGCAATAATCCCTGAAAAAAAGCAAATGAAAATGAGATTTTTGCAGCATGCCTGAATGAGATTTTCTGCTCTGCCAATCCGCATCCTACCGACACCGCAAAACTATCCATCGACAGGCCTATGGAAAGAATGATAATGGTTAGAAAATCCATGGTTAATTTTGAGCCGCAAAGGTAAATTAATTCACCTTCTCTTTTCTGGCGGTAGCCAAAACCATTTTCATCTCCACTTTACTCCCAATTTGCAGAACATCAACCAAAGATTGTACAGCTATGGCATTATCGCAACGCACGATAGCGTGAATTTCGCTATTTTCCTTTTTTTGCTGGCGAAGGGCAGGTTCAATTTCCAGAAACTGGACCTGCTTATTATTGATGTAATACTTTAAATCTTTGGTAATGGAAATTGCCAGCTCCTTTGGCGGTTTATTCATCGATTGAGTCTGATTAGCCTGAGGAAGCATCAGTTTGATTGTTCCAGGGGTAATCATGGTTGATGCAATCAGGAAAAACAGCATCAAAAAAAACATAATATCACTAAACGAATTTGAGAATATCTCAAAGGCATGTTTCCTTGAATTTCTGAAATTCATTGTTAATTGTTATTAATCAGATCAATAAACCGGACACTTTGCAACTCCCATCGTTGAACCAGTTTGTCAACCCTGTTATTCAGATAGTGATAACCCACAAAAGCAATGATCCCGATACTGAGACCCACCCCAGAGGTGATCAGCTTTTCATACAATCCCCCGGAAATCAACGAGATACTGATATTGTCCGCCAAAGAGATGTTGTAAAATATTTTAATTACCCCTGCGATTGTGCCAATAAAGCCCATCATTGGAGCCACACCGGCAATTACCCCCAGGAAATACAAATTTCCCTCATATTTATAAACCTCAAGTTTGCCTTCCATCTCCATTTGTTCATGGATATCACGAAGCGGTTTACCTAAATTCTGTATCCCTTTTTTTAATATCCGCGATTCAGAGCTGTTCGTGGCTGAACATAGCGCCACTGCAGCATCAATTTTGCCCTCTTTGACAAGATCCTTTAACCGTTCAAAAAAATCTGCCCCTGCCCTTTTCTGATTATATAAATAAAAAAACCGGTCAAAGAAAATGTATACGGAAATGATTGAAAGCAGGAATAGAGGGACCATCAACCATCCACCTTTCATCAGAAGATCCAGGTATGAAACTTCAGCCGCAATTTGAAATAGAAAGATCATTAAAAAAGCTATTAGTAAATTTTTAAAACCACCCAGGCCAGATCAATTATTAAAAATTATCATCTGAATGACTAAACTATGGTGTGCCAAATATCGGCAATTTATTCGAAATAAAAAATAAGCCCTATAATCTCAAACCCGGGAAAACATCCTTCATCCTTTCGGCAACCGGCTACAAATTAGTCTATTTTCCCCTAATATCCGGTCTCGCGCAGCCAAACCGCTACCGAAAGAGAAAGGCACCATCCGTTAAAAAATATACTTACTATTTCATTATCATGTATTTAACAAATATGAGTTAAATCATTCTTATTTTATTGGAATTTTTGTCTCAAAATTTCTAATATCCAAATTTATTGCCGAATTTTGCAGAAAATTTAATAATCGACCAATACGTCAGGAGCGCCATGATTTGGTAATTACCAGGCAGGCATTAAAATATTTTTCTCACTCAACCCGCTCACATAGGAATCCGGAAAGTCCTTTACAAACAAAATATTTACCCATGAACCACAAATTACAAATAAGAGATGTCACATTGAGGGATGGACAACAGTCCCTTTTTGCTACTCGCATGAAACAATCACAGATCGAGCGTGTTTTGCCCATTTACAAGGAAGCAGGATTTTACGCACTTGAAGTATGGGGAGGCGCTGTTCCCGATTCGATAATGCGTTTTCTCAATGAAGATCCCTGGGAAAGGCTGGAAAAAATCAAGGCTGAAATTGGAAATATCTCCCATCTCACCGCACTTTCCAGAGGCCGCAATCTTTTTGGCTACAACCCCTATCCTGAAGAGGTAATTGAAGGGTTTAACCGTAATGCAGTTCAATCAGGGATATCGATCATGCGGATTTTCGATGCACTGAATGATACGAGCAACATTAAATCGACCATCAAATATGTAAAAGAAAATGGTGGCTTGGCCGATTGTGTGGTTTGCTACACGGTTGATCCAAAATTTACCCGGAAGGAGCGATTTTTGGCCACATTAAAAGGTAAGCCACTCCCCAGGGCGATTTTTACCAATGAATATTTTGTCAATATGGCAAAAGAACTCGAAGCCATGGGCGCTGATATGATTACATTGAAGGATATGGCCGGTTTGGTTCCGCCTCACCGGGTGAGTCAAATCATCTCTTCGTTCAAAAAACAGCTTAAAATTCCGGTCGATTTTCACACCCACTGTACCCCCGGATTTGGATTGGCTTCCGCCCTGGCAGCCATCGTGGCGGGAGTCGATATACTGGATACGGCGATGCTCAATTTTGCGGGAGGTCCTGCGGCACCTGCATTTGAACTAATACAGATTTTCTGCACCAAATTAGGGATAGAAACCGGAATAAATCTCGATGCGATCGTTAGAATTAATAAAATTCTGAAAGATATCCGGCTGGAAATGGGAGATATAGACAGTTACAAGATATTTCCTATCGAATTTGACATCACCAGGGATCAGTTACCGGCCCATATCGACAAATTGTTTGATTATGCCATAAAATATGCCAAGTCAGATAATGAAGAGGCTTTGCTGGATACCTGCGGTCAAATTGAAAAATACTTTAATTTTCCTGATCCCGATGAGAAAGTAAAATTTGCCGAAGTTCCGGGCGGGATGTATACCAATATGTTATCCCAGTTAAAACAGTTAAAACAGGAAGATTTGTTACCACGTGTGCTGGAAGTGATTCCAACGGTACGTCTGGCTGCCGGTTGTCCCCCTTTGGTAACCCCTACCAGTCAGATCGTAGGTGCACAGGCTGTAAACTGCGTTATTGACGAAAAAAACGGGAAACCGTTTTACACCAATAATTCCAATCAGTTTGTAAACCTTGTCAAGGGATCGTACGGAAAGACCCCCATCCCTGTTGATCCCGATTTCCGAGAGAAGATCGCAGGAATTCGTACAGAAGTTCCATTCAACACCGCAAATTACGAAAAACAGCCCAATCCCTTCTTCCCCAAATATGGAGAGAATGTGCAACTTGCTTCCAATGAAAAAGAGGAGTTGCTACTTGAGTTGTTTCCTACGGTCGCCACTAAATTTCTAAATGACCGGATTGAGCGGATTTATGGTCAGCCTCTGAAGGAAGCGGAAACAAAAAAGCAACAAGCTTATGAAGCAGAAGCAGAGAAATATAATGCGTTGTCGGATGAAGAGAAGCAGGAAAGACTCATTGACGGCCTTTACCACTGGAATTAATTAGTTATCCGATGAGGTTCAGTTCGATAAATAAAAATGTATTACAATTAGCCGCCAGCAACTGGCAGATGGCTAACGGTGCTGGTAATCTGGAAACCGGTAAATGGATGCTTACAACAGGTTGTTTACAAACCTCAGCCGGGAGAAAACTGCTTAACTCTAAGCCGGGCAAGGTAAAACAACCTAAAAAATTAAGCCCTAACCGTCCATAGAGAAATCTCCTTGAAAAGAATAAACCCCGAAAGTTTTGAAGCTCTCGGGGTTTTTCGTAATAACCGGTTCGGTTTTATATGCTGGATTGATATTACATCATTCCACCCATACCTCCGCCCATTCCGCCCGGAGGCATCATTGCGGGTTTATCTTCTTTCTCTTCAACAAGCACACACTCGGTGGTCAGGAACATTCCTGCAATTGAGGCAGCATTCTCAAGGGCCACACGGGTAACCTTGGCAGGATCAATTACACCTGATTCGAAAAGATTCTGGAAAACGTCAAGGCGTGCGTTATAACCGTAATCGTCCTTTCCTTCCTTTATTTTTTGAACAATAACTGCACCTTCGAGTCCTGCATTGAAAACAATCTGACGTGTAGGTTCTTCGATAGCTCGTTTGACAATCTCGATACCTGTGGTTTCATCTTCATTGTCGCCCTGCAAACCTTCAAGAACAGCAATAGCCCTCAGGTAGGCAACACCACCTCCGGGAACAATACCCTCTTCAACGGCTGCACGGGTTGCATGCAGCGCATCATCAACACGGTCCTTCTTTTCCTTCATCTCAACTTCCGAAGAAGCACCAACATAAAGAACTGCAACTCCGCCAGAAAGTTTTGCAAGACGTTCCTGCAATTTTTCACGGTCGTAATCTGAGGTTGTTGTTTCGATCTGTTTTTTGATCTGCGCCACACGTGCGGCAATATTTTCCACATCACCTGCACCATTGACAATGGTTGTGGTATCCTTGTTAACCGTTAATTTTTCGGCACGGCCTAACATTTCAAGGGTTGTATCTTCAAGTTTCATCCCTTTTTCTTCGGTAATCACAGTACCACCTGTAAGAATGGCAAGGTCTTCCAGCATCTCTTTACGACGATCGCCAAATCCCGGAGCCTTAACAGCACAAACTTTTAAGCCGGCGCGAAGACGATTTACAACCAATGTAGCGAGAGCTTCACCTTCAATATCTTCAGAAATAATCATCAAAGCACGTCCTGACTGGTGGGTCGCCTCAAGAATTGGAACAAGTTCTTTCATTGAACCGATTTTCTTATCATGAATAAGAATAAAAGGGTTCTCCATTTCGGTAGACATCTTTTCAGTATCGGTTACGAAATAGGGAGAAATATACCCGCGATCGAACTGCATACCTTCAACAAGATCAACATAAGTTTCGGTGCCTTTGGCTTCTTCTACCGTGATAACCCCTTCTTTGTGAACCTTTTCCATCGCATCAGCGATTAATTTACCGATTTCAGCGTCATTGTTGGCAGCAATACGGGCAACCTGTTCAATTTTGCTGTAATCATCACCCACGGTTTTGGACTGAGCCTTGATACTTTCAACAACTTTGAGAACCGCTTTGTCAATACCACGTTTCAGATCCATAGGATTGGCACCTGCAGTCACGTTTTTCAACCCAACATTGATAATTGACTGAGCCAGAACTGTGGCAGTGGTAGTACCGTCACCTGCATCGTCACTGGTTTTTGAAGCCACTTCCTTAACCAGGTGAGCACCCATATTTGCATAAGCATCAGAAAGTTCAATTTCCTTTGCAACTGATACACCATCCTTGGTGACCTGAGGGGCACCAAATTTCTTTTCGATAATCACATTACGACCTTTGGGACCCAAAGTCACCTTAACGGCGTCAGCAAGTTGGTCAACCCCTTTTTTAAGCCGTTCCCGGGCTTCGATATTAAATTTAATCTCTTTTGCCATTGTTTGATTTGTTTAAAAAATGATCAATAATTTTAGTCCATTAAGCGATAAAAAGAACATCGGATTGCGAAATCAACAGATAGTCGTTGCCATCAAGGGTGAGTTCGGTTCCAGAATACTTTCCGTAAAAAACGGTATCGCCAACTTTAACTTCCATCGTTTCGTCCTTTTTCGCGATTCCCACAAGTACAACTTTACCTGCAAGTGGTTTTTCTTTTGCCGAGTCAGGAATAATAATGCCACCCGCTGTTTTTGTAATTGCTTGCTGCGGCTCTACCAATACTTTGCCGGCAAGGATTTTTCCTTTAAGTTCTGCCATTTCGAATTTTTATTTATAATTAGACACTAGTTTTTCTTGTAATCTGTAGTATAGCAGAAAATATGCCAAATCGGGTTAATGCAATTTTTGTCCCATTCTCAGGACATTATTACACCTATCCCTGGGAGAAAAACAGGAAAAAACATCTAAAATGCTGTATTTCAAATGTCTTAACGGCCAATGCCTTTGTCATGAATTTATGCCAATATGGCATTGACTGAAATATTAGACAGGTAACAACACAAAAGCCCGGTTCATCAAAAGATAAAACGGGCTTTGTGAGTACTATCCTGGAAGGTAATTTAACTCAAAGTGAAACCAGAACAAACAATCAGCCACTGCGCCGGATAAGAAAAGCAGACCTATTTCGTTGAATCCCTAACTGCCTGAGGGAAATTAGGAACCTGACTTGGATCCTGAACATGCTGAATCTGCTCATCAATGGCCGATTTTTGCATCTCGCCTTTCCGTGGAAGAAACGCTGTAGAGGTAATGGACAAGACCACCAGTGCGATTGCCAGAATCCAGGTTGCTTTCTCGAGGAAATCTGTGGTGCGACGAACGCCCATCACCTGATTCGAACTGGAAAATGAAGAAGCTAATCCGCCACCTTTGGAGTTCTGAACCAATACCAACAATACCAGTAAGGCACAAACAATAAAAATTATAACAATAATAAATGCGTACATTGGGTTACTTATTAATCAGATTTGTAATTTCTTCAATTTGTCGCGCAAAATAAGCATTTTTTTCGGGATATTTCAAACTTAATTTTTCAAACGCATTAATTGCCTTTTTATATAACCCCTGATTCATGTATATACGCGCCAAAGTTTCGGTGATAAATTCTTCCTTTTCACCAGTCATTTCCGGTTGCTCATCGGTTATTTTATCTGCTCCCAACTTTTCGGCCTGCCTGATGCTGAATGCAGGATTATCCTTAATAAAGCGATCGATCAGATCTACCTTTTGTTCCTGTTGTTCCCCTTTCCGTTTCCTGCTACTCAGGTGACTGATATCCCTAGCAAGTTCATCAAGCGGTTTTTCCATGTCACCATCACTCTCTTCGAGCTTATAGGAGGTGTCGTGAAGCTCGAAATTCAGTAAATCATCATACCCGGGTTCTGTATGAATAATTAAAGATGCCTCCGAATGTTCCGTATTATTTTGGGTCTGGTCAGCCTCATCCGAAAACTCAATGATTGGTATATCCTGGCTGGCAGATGGATGACTGAGATCCTTTATTCCCTGTCTGACAAGTCCCGGATTTAAAAGGTGATACAGAATAGTGCGGTCAGTGACGTAGGCCGAACATGTTTTTAACTGCCCAGAAAACCGGAAGTTATGTTCGATCTGCAAATTACGGATATAAAGCAGATGGGCCGATTGAAAATAGGGGTACTCATCCAATATTTCACGCAATTCACCGAGGGTCCTTTCATTCAGAAATGACTGATCTTCAATATAACGCAATATTTGATCACTGGTCATCGACATATCACACCATTTATAATCAACGCAACAAACGCTAATTTACCAATTCGCAACCGATTTATTAAATATATCATCAATTAACTGCGGGACGATTACACCGACAGCACTGCTCTCGACGGCGCTCAGGGTCTGGCTGCTCTCCCAGTCATAGTAGGCAGAGAATGAATTATTAAAGTCCTGAGCATGATCCTTGTTGTTTGTGAACACAACTTTGATGGTAATTGTCAGTCTGTTCATTGAAGCAAAATCCTTACCGGTGGTACCGCTCTGCTGAATAGACAACGGTTTGACATCATAACCGGTTATCTCACCGGCAAATTCAAGATCGCCTTGCTCCCTTGCCATTGACAACCCGGTTTCATTCACAAATTTATCTTTCATCGCTTCGGTAAAGGTCTGGCTCAAGGTTGGATTAATGACTCTCGCCCTGTTTGCAAAGTAATCAATGAACACTGACTTTACAGCCGGTGAAATGGATGCGCCGGTAAACGAATATCCAATCTTACACCCGGTTAACAAAACCGATAATGCCACAATAGCCAGAAACCCTGCAAGTATTTTTATGGTATGCTTTGTCATCGCTTATTCAATATTATATTCTTTAATTTTACGATAAAGTGTTCTCTCTGAAATTCCCAATTCACGAGCAGCCAGTTTCCGTTTCCCGTTATGCTTATCGAGTGATTTTCGGATCATCTCAATCTCTTTATCTTCAAGTGAAAGCGACTCTTCGACGAACTCCTCAGTATCCTGAATATTATCATGTCTGGAGCTCTTTAAAATTACGGGCGCCGGGTAAGCTGGTTGGGAAGGTGAATATTCATTCTCAGAGTCACGGTATAATTTTCTGATTAGCTGTTCGTTATCGTCCTGTTTTTTAGGGAGTTGACTCTCAGGCATTAAATCATGAACCAGTTTTTTCAGATCGTTCATATCCTTTTTCATATCAAAAAGGATTTTATAAAGAATTTCCCGTTCGCTGCTGAAGGTTTTTTCGTCCAGCATCTTGTCATATAGCGCCGGTAAAATCTCAACATGTTCTGAAGGGAGGTAATGAATCAGATCAGCAGCGGTGATCTCTCTGGCCAATTCGATGATCGAAATCTGTTCTGTAATATTTTTAAGCTGCCGCACGTTTCCGGGCCACCGGTAATTTAGCATCACGTGCTGCGCCTCATCGGTAAGCCGGATAGAAGGCATTTTATATTTCTCTGCAAAATCAGATGCAAATTTACGGAACAGGAGTAAAACATCCTCAGACCGATCCCGCAGCGGTACAACTTTAATTGGCACCGTATTTAAACGGTAGTAGAGATCTTCGCGGAACTGCCCGTTCCTGATCGCCTTAGTAAGCTCAACATTGGTAGCGGCAATTACCCGGACATTGGTCTTCTGCACCTGAGATGAACCCACCCGGATAAACTCACCCGATTCCAAAACCCTCAAAAGCCGGACCTGGGTTGAAATTGGGAGTTCGCCGATCTCATCCAGAAACAGGGTACCTCCGTCTACCATTTCAAAATAACCCTTCCGGTCGGTGAGTGCTCCTGTAAAAGATCCCTTCTCGTGTCCGAACAACTCAGAATCAATAGTCCCTTCAGGGATTGCCCCGCAATTAATGGCGATAAATTTGGCATGTTTCCGATGCGAAAAGCTATGAATAATCTGAGGAAATGACTCCTTTCCCACACCACTTTCTCCACTGATAAGTACCGATAAATCGGTAGGGGCTACCTGAATAGCAACCTCAATGGCCCGGTTTAATTCGGGGGCATTCCCTATAATCCCAAACCGCTGTTTTATCTCCTGAATATCCATTCTGACTTATACAAATTTCGGATTACAAATTTACAATTAATACCGAAACAAATCCGATATATCTTCCTACGATTGATTCAAAGGTAGTCAAATCGTCATATTTTTATAAAATTAGCGCCAAAATGACCACTTTAAATCTGTAATCTGTTAATTTTGAAAAAAAATTATAAAACCGATCATGAAATTTATTGGAATAATCCCTTCGCGTTATCAATCAACCCGTTTCCCTGGGAAATCGCTGGCAGATATCTGCGGAAAAACAATGATCCGGCGCGTATACGAACAGGCTCAAAAAGCCATGGAAGAGGTTTGGGTGGCAACGGATGATCAACGAATCGTTGACGAGGTAAAAGGATTTGGCGGAAATGTGGTGATGACCTCCGCTAATCACCGGAGTGGAACAGACCGTTGCGCAGAGGCCGCATTAAAAGTGGCTGAACTGACAGGTAAGACTTATGATGTTGTGGTTAATATCCAGGGTGATGAGCCCTTTATGCAACCTCACGAAATTGAACTAATCCGCGATTGCTTCACCAAATCGGAAAATACCGAAATCGCAACCCTGATCCAGCCTATACTGGTAAATGAAGATATCTTTAAACCTGTGATGGTAAAGGTGGTGCTGGACAAAGATTCGAATGCGATCTTTTTCAGCCGCGCACCGATTCCCCATATTTTCAACGTCGATGAATCAAAATGGCTTGAAAGCTACCCTTTCTATGGGCACGTAGGACTTTATGCCTATAAATTCTCCGTCTTGCAGGAACTTGCCAAACTTGGGGAAGTTTTAGTGGAAAAAGTGGAATCTCTGGAACAGCTGCGCTGGCTTGAGAACGGATATAAGATCAAAACCAATATTACCGATTCTGACAATTTTGGGATCGATACCCCTGAAGATCTGGCGAAGGTGCTTGCTGAAGGGATTGAAAAGTATTACAGGTAGCTTTTTACTTCGGGACGATAGACCCATTGAGCAGATTGCCAACTCCAATGATTACATCGATACTTTCCCAAAATGCAAAATGACCGCGAAGAATAAAATCTTCCCGCACTGCATTGCCGGCGCTCTCAAGTTTTGAAATTCATGCTAATGGAATAGTAATTATACGGTTATCGGTAAGGCTGAATGAAATAGAGTTAGTTTTAAATACTATTTTTTCAAAGCCTGGCATATCTGCAAATGTATTATTACCACGATTAATCTTTGCCTCTCTTTTGGGATGTGTTTTGGCAGTGCTTATCCCACGATTTTTTTATGCGTTGAAAATTCTTACTTATAATCTGCCTCAATTTTAATAATTCATTTCGGGAAAACCCGTTATTGTCGGCTAAAATAATGAGAACGTCTCCCTTTATCCAATAAATCCATATACTTTACTAAATTTGTAATGCAGCTACCTGTAAAAACTATTTGTTATGGAAACCCCCGAAATTGTTAAGAATGATCCTTACCTCGAACCTTTTAAAGCTGACTTCAATCGATGGAATGAGAAGTTAAAAATAAAGGAGAATGAAATTCTGAATGGAGCATCGCTTAAAGAATTTGCATCCGGGCATCTCTTTTTTGGTCTCTTCCGTATCGATTCAGGATGGATTATCCGGGAATGGGCTCCAAATGCAACAGACATTTATCTAACCGGCTCATTCAATGACTGGCACGAACGGTCGGATTTCAGGTTTACAAATATCGGGAACGGATGCTGGGAATTATATCTGACTCCCGGCAGGATTTCCCATGGTGACCTGTATGCCCTTTCGGTCTACTGGAACGGCGGCCAGGGGAAAAGGATTCCGGCCTGGACCAGAAGGGCTGTTCAGGACGATCACACTAAAATATTTAACGCCCAGGTATGGTCTCCCGAGGTCAATTACAACTGGCAAAATAGTGGATTTGTGCGCGATGCCGAAGCTCCGATAATCTATGAGGCACATATCGGAATGAGTGGTGAAGAGCCCAGGGTACACACCTTTAATGAGTTCCGGACCGATATACTTCCAAGGATCAAGGCTGGCGGTTACAATACCGTTCAGTTGATGGCAATTCCGGAACACCCCTATTACGGAAGTTTTGGATATCACGTCTCCAGCTTTTTTGCCGCCTCATCCCGGTTTGGAACCCCTGAAGAGCTCAAACAGCTTATCGATGAGGCTCATGGAATGGGGATTTCGGTCATTATGGATATTGTCCATTCACATGCGGTAAAAAATGTAGTTGAAGGTTTGGGAAGTTACGACGGTACCCGCTACCAGTTTTTTCACGACGGTGGAAGAGGTGAACATCCGGCCTGGGACTCCTATTGCTTCAACTATAACAAGAACGAAGTGCTTCATTTTCTCCTTTCAAACATCCGTTTCTGGCTTGAAGAGTACAAATTTGATGGGTTTCGGTTTGATGGAGTTACCAGCATGCTCTATTTTGACCACGGCCTGGGAAAAGCATTTACAAGTTATGCCGATTATTTCACCCCCAATATTGATGACGAGGCGATTATTTATTTCAAACTGGCCAATAAACTCATCCACCACCTGAACCCGAACGCCCTTTCGATTGCCGAGGATATGAGTGGTCTGCCCGGATTGGCTGCCCCTCTTTCGACAGGCGGACTGGGTTTTGATTACCGGATGTCGATGGGTGTACCGGATTACTGGATAAAACTCATCAAGGATCAAAAGGATGAAGATTGGAATGTTGGTCAGATTTTCCACGAGCTGACCAGTCACCGGGCTGATGAAAAAGTAGTCAGTTATGCTGAAAGTCATGACCAGGCCATGGTTGGTGATAAAACAATCATTTTCAGGCTATTGGATAAGGAGATGTATTTCAGTATGCGCAAGGATCAGCCCAATCTGGCGGTTGACCGTGGAATTGCCTTGCATAAAATGGTTCGTTTAGCCACCCTAAGCTGCGCAGGAGGTGCCTACCTCAACTTTATGGGAAACGAATTTGGTCATCCGGAATGGATCGATTTCCCACGTGAAGGGAATAACTGGTCTTACCAGCATGCCCGCCGGATCTGGAGCATCGCTGAAAATCCGGAGCTCAGGTTTCACTGGCTGCTTGATTTTGACCGCGATATGATCAACCTCGTTAAAAACGAAAGGCTTCTGGAAGAACCTTATGTCCAGTGGATTACTGACAATCAGCCAGACCAGGTACTCGCTTACCGGCGAAAAGATCTGCTCTTCATCTTCAATTTTAACCCCTATAAATCTTTTGAGGGATATGGAATTCAGATTGAACCTTCCAAATTCAATATCATTCTCCAAACGGATGCGCATGCCTATGGCGGATTTAACCGAATCGACGACCGGATGACCTATTATGCAATTCCTGAAGGGGGATTGGGATCGACCCACTACCTGAAGATTTATCTTCCGGCCCGAACTGCCATCGTTTTAAAAAAGCAACCCTACCGAAGTGTGAGATAATGAGAATTTTTACCATTGGCGAAACGACTTACGATATTCTGTTTCGTGACGGTCAGCCCACGGGTTCCTGCAGCGGCGGAAGTGCCTATAATTCAGCTATCTCACTTGGAAGATGTGGATTGCCTGTAAGCCTGGTCTCCACCTTTGGCAATGACGCGGTGGGTGAACTCTCACATGACTTTCTACTAAAAAACGGGGTGAACTGCTCCTTTATTAAACGCTTTAACGGCCGCTCACGTGTTGCGCTCGCATTTTTTGATCGTGACAATAATGCAGACTACTCATTCTATCCCGCTTCCAGGGATATTTTCCCTCAATACCCTGTACCTCAAAAAAATGATATTGTGTTACTTGGCTCTTCATTTGCCCTTCGCGACAATGGAAGGGAAGAACTGCTCGCCTTTTTACAACAAGCGCGGGATAATGGCTGCGTCACCATATACGATCCGAATGCCAGACAGCCTATGACCGATAAGCCCGATCTGCTTGCGAAAATTCTTGGGAATATGGCATTAGCCACGATCATCAAAGGTTCAGACCAGGATTTCAGGAATATATTTGGCGTTCAGGAGGGTAAAAGTGTATTATCCAAGATTCCGGAATCCGGAAATCGTATGCTAGTATATACCAAAGGGGGTGAGGGGGCCGAATTTTTTACCGGCCAGGTTCACCTGGAGATTCCGGCACAAGCAACCAGGGTGGTAAGTACCATTGGAGCCGGAGATAATTTTTCCGCCGGTATGGTTTATGGATTATTTTATAAACTGAAAACCACCCCGGACTGGAAAGATTTAACCATTTCGGACTGGAAAGATATTATGAATTTTGGTGCCTTTTTTTCTTCCGCAGTTTGCGGTTCATCCGAAAACTACCTTCCGTCAGAGACCGTAAAAATGCTGAGTTATGGGAATGGACACAAAGAATGGAAGTAATAAAGGATGAACACCATTCAAATCCGGAAAATTAGTTTATTTTTAGAAAGCAATTCACACAATATTAATACATTACTATCATGAAGAAAAACGAGGAAAAAACAAGTGTGCTTTTTCTTGAGAATGGCCCAATTCAGGTAACAGGGATAATCAGGATTTCGGGACAATATGGTGAGAAAGAGTCTAAGGAACCGGTTTATCTGTGTCGCTGCGGCGGATCAAAAAACAAACCCTATTGCGATGGTTCTCACCGTACTGACGGTTTTAAGGGGTAGATTAGCTTTCACTTCAGGAATAAAACTTTGGAATTATCGCTGATCGATTTCGCTGTTTTATTTTTATCCGTGAAATATTAAAATCAGATTTTAATATTTCACGGATAAATCCTTACATCTTCCCCTGTAAATAAAGATTTGCTTCCTGAATATTCATGGACAAGAATTTAATAGAGCTAATTTAGCGGCTTGCCATTTTAAAATAGTCCCGGATTAACTTCTTTAGTAAATTCACATCCAGAGGTTTAGCAATATAATCATTGCAGCCCGCTTCTAATGCCTTCTCCCGGTCGCCAATCAGTCCAAAAGCTGTTTGTGCAATAATAATGACATCCTTATTGAATTGCCGTATTTGACGGGTGGCATCATATCCGTTCAATCCCGGCATTTGAATATCCATTAATACCAAATCGATGTCCGGGTTATTCCGGCATTTTTCAACCGCTTCGATTCCTGAATTTGCGATTAACACCTCCTTGCGAAAAGGATTTACCAGAATTGTTATCAGTTTTTCCGATATTTCGTCATCCTCAGCAATTAATATTTTCAGCTTTTTATTCATCGTCTCGGTTTCTGATGGTGAACCCGCATCGGTTACGGCAACTTTCTCTTCCGGTCGGGTATTATAAGGAAGGGTGAAATAAAAAGTTGACCCTTTCCTTAACTCACTTTCAACCCATATTTTTCCCCCTAACATTTCGACGTATGCTTTAGTAATTGCCAGTCCAAGTCCGGCTCCCTGATACGCTCTTTTTTCGTTGTTGTCGGCCTGAATAAAACGCTCAAAAATCACCTGTTGCCTGTCAGGAGCAATACCAATACCGTTATCCCGGACAAAAAATTCCAGATTCGAACCCTTTTTAGTGTATCCGAACTCTATAGGACCGTTCTCACTGAATTTAATGGCGTTTTTTACAAGGTTGGTGAGGATGGCAAAGACCTTTTCCCGATCAGTTTTAATAACGGATTCCCGTGATGGCAGGGAATTTTTAATAAAAAGCTGCAACCCTTTGGCATCGGTGTCATTCTTAAAGAAGGCATAAATAAATTCAATCAGTTGGTTGATATTCGATTCCTGAATATCCACTTTAATCTGCCCCGATTCAATTTTTGAAATATCAATGATATCGTTAATAATATTCAGCATTCGTGCACCACTGTTTTCGATGATCTGGATATATTCCTGCTGCTCCTTACCCGATAGTTTAGGCTCTTTTAATAATCCGGCAAACCCCAGAATGCCGTTCATCGGTGTTCTTATTTCGTGACTCATATTGGCCAGGAATGCTGATTTCAAACGATCACTCTCCTGAGCTTGTTCCTTTGCCATGATAAGCGCTTTCTCTGCCATCTTCCGCCTTGTGATATCAATAGCGGTTCCCTGGGTTCCAATGACTTTCCCCTCGCGATCAATTATTGGTATGGCATTGAATAGCAGGGTTATCTCTTTCCCATCCCTGGTTAAATGATTGGTTTCATATTCCCTTACTGAAACTCCTTGCATGTTCCTTGCGAATTCCTGCATATCCCTTTCCGAAATTTCGGCAGAAAGAAAATCGCTGAATGATCTGCCCAGCATTTCTTCGACTTTATATCCGTGTGAGTTCTCCCAGGCTGGATTTAAATAGGTAAACCGTCCGTTTGAATCGCATTTCCAAATAAGTTCCTGGGCAGTTTCCACCAGGTTGCGGTATTTTCTTTCACTTTCGCTCAAGGCCAGCTCAGCTTGTTTGCGCTCAGAAATGTCATAGATTAGTCCGTTAATTAATATGATATTGCCATGTTCATCTGTTACCCAGGAAAACCGTTCTTCAACCCACCGGATAGATCTATCTTTCCTGATAATGCGATAAGTAAGGACACCATCCTTCAATGTATCTCTTGCTTCTTTTGAATCTTCAAGTACCCTTTCCCGGTCATCGGGATAGATCGAATTAACCCAAATAGAAGGGTCATCAAGCCACTCTTCCACCGTATAACCAAAAATATTTTCTATCGCTTTATTCACATACCTTGCCTGGGATGTATAAGGGTCTGCCTCAAAAACCAGCTCGTTTAAATTCTCGGCAAGATTTCTGTATCTCTCTTCCGATTTCCGAAGCGCTGTTTCAGCTTTTTTACTCTCGGTGATATCGCGCAAAAAAACGATGAGCTTACCTCCTTCAAATTTGCGGTACATTGCGCTGACTTCCAGATCAAACAGTGTCCCATCCTTACGCCGGTGACATGATTCAAAACGTCCGTCACCCTGTCGAATGATTTTTTGCAGATGATTGGCAAATTCGTCCACAGATTCATGAACCTCCAAATCGGTAACCCGCATCGTGGTCAGCTCCATTTTGGTATAACCACTCATCCGGCAGTAGGCTTCATTGACTTCGAGTAATTTACCCTCCGTATCAACCAGCCAGAAGCCATCCCACGTTGCCTGAAGAATAGCATTGTGCAAGCCTTCAGTTCGTTGAAATTCCACCTCCTTTATTTTGAGATCCGAAATACTAAATTCCTGCAATGACCTTGTGAGCCGGTCATTCTCATTTTTCAATTCCTCAATCTCATTTAGGAGTTCTACTTTGGATTTTTCGGAATTATTCATAATTTCTCGTTTACGATATGAAGAACGTACCAGAAAACGCTAAAACATCTGGCTAAGTTTTTGTTCCGATGATCTTAAAGAAACCACGAAACAAAATTAAATTGCCTTCCAAGCATTGATCTATGTAAATTTACGTCGTTTTTTATAATTCCGAATTGATAATCCCGATTTTTTTTAGTCTATTCGTTTTGGCGACTTTAGCTGTGGGGCAGCGATATTCGGCCAACGGTTCAGAAGGTTACCCGGCAGCCTAAGACAGGTTCCGGCTGGACTTAGACCAAGGAAATTTGGCTCTCTCAGAACAGGGTTATAAACTTAAGCCCCTTACAACATTAATAATCCATTGTTCCTTAATTGTATGATTGGCGGACTATTCCAAAAGAGTACAAAGTCATTTCCCGTTTGCTCTGCGAAGCCAGCCTCAAGTTGTCCATAGGTGATATCCTGCTGATTACCTACCTGTAATTCCGGGATTCGTTCCATTAGCCAGGTGCCATCCAGCTGTTTTAACTGAATTGTCAATTCCCCTTTTTTATTTGGAAAAGTAAGTTCTGCCATTTCAAAAACCTGGTTCTTTTTTTTCCGGGAATAATATCGAATCAGTGGGATGTCTCCCAACCAGATTATTTTAACGCTTGAGCTAACCCGTTCATAATCCGGAATGGAAATGCACTGCTGGATCAGTTGATGTGAGACAGTTGTTTGCGGAACTTTCATTTCAAACCAATTTGCAAGGGGGGTATTGAAACCCAAACCATGCATATAATTGAAGAGTGATGTCCGTAGACCCTCACCGAACAGTTTATGGTTTGCGCCCGTAGGATCGTTGTGAATCATATCATTGTTTGCGAATGTTCCGGGAGTTTGATTCACAATCTTAACCCTGAACTGCTCAGGATTCAGACCTATCGGGCTATGGGCGGTCATGGCAAACAGGTGCCAGAATCCCGACTGAACAACACCGGCTTCAAATAATTGTCTGACAACTTCAAGTGAATCAATGGTTTCCTGGGCCGTCTGGGTAGGAAATCCGTACATGAGATAGGCATGCACCATGATGCCGGTCCGGGTAAAATTATCAGTTACCTTAGCCACTTTGGCCACGCTAACCCCCTTATTGATCATTCCCAGCAACCGGTCGGATGCCACTTCAAGCCCTCCGGAAACAGCAATACAGCCCGACTCTTTGAGTAAAAAGCAGAGGTCATAGGTAAAGCTCTTTTCGAATCGGATATTGGTCCACCAGACGATGGTGATTTTCCGTCGGATGATCTCCAATGCTAAAGCCCGCATAAGCGCCGGAGGTGCAGCTTCGTCGACAAAGTGAAACCCGATCTGTCCTGTCTGGCGAATTATTTCTTCAATGCGGTTACACAAAACCTGGACCGTATTCGGCTCATAACGGCTGATGTAATCCAGCGAAGTATCGCAGAAGGTGCAGCGGCTCCAGTAACAGCCGTGCGCGAGGGTGAGCTTATTCCAGCGACCATCGCTCCAAAGGCGGTGCATCGGATTTGCGATCTCGATTACCGACAGATAGCTATCCGGCAGGAAATCATTATAATCGGGAGTACCGGTTTCGAACTGTGAAAAGTCTTTTTGGGCTGAACCATTCAGATATACAACCTTCCCGTTTTCCAGGGTAAAAGTTCGTTTAAGATCCGGTTTGCTCCGTTCCCCGTTAAGGTGTTCAATAAGGTTGAGTATTGGCGCCTCGCCATCGTCAAGGGTAATAAAATCGAGATATTTAAAGATTCGAGGATCGGTCAGCGAGCGCAATTCAGTATTGGCAAAGCCGCCGCCCATCACGATTTTTATTTCAGGGAAATACTTTTTGATCCATTGGCCGCATTTCAGGGTGCAATAGAGGTTTCCCGGAAACGGGGCAGAAAGAGCGACCAGCGTTGGCCCGAATAGTTCAATTTTCTCCCGCAATAACCTAAACAACAGTGTGTCGATAAAGCTGTCAGGTCCAAGCAGCGCCTGTTCTATTCCGTCGAAAGCGGCTGCTGACCTTCCCAGTCGCTCGGCATAACGGCTAAAACCAAAATGGGGATCGACCGCCTCAACAATCAAATCAGAGAGATCTTCCAGAAAGAGCGTGGCCAGATGTTTTGCCTTATCGCTTAAACCCATGGTACCAAACGCCCACCCGAGGTCTTTGGTCAGGGAAAATCGGCCGGCCTCCGGCAGAAATGCTCCGCCGCATATCAAATGCGCCAGAAGTACATTTTTTCCCTGTAAAAAGGCAATTACCTGATCAATGGTCTGGATGTATCGGTCAGACAAATTAAAAATCCGGCGTCCATTGGGGGATAACTCCGGTTTAAGTATCCCAATATCCTTAAAAAGTTTCTTTAACCCGTCGGCGGAAAAGAGTGCGAGGATCGTCTCTATTCCCAGATCGCACTGAAACGAGGGGATAGCTTTGGTATTTAAAAACCCTTTCAGATAAGCCGTTGCAGGATATGGCGTATTTAATTGGGTAAACGGCGGCGTTATTAGGAGCACTTTTTGACTCACGGGGAAAATATTTAGCGTTGTGTAAAAGTAATATTTAGCTCTCAGAATCTTACCGGCAATGGCGGATAAACAGTAAATCTGAAATTCACGCATGTAAAATCCCCGGGTGCTTCTGTTTTTTTGCCTGAAAATAGTGTAACTTTATACCAGATAATCGTTTTAGCCATGCAAGCGAATCATTTGAACATCGCGGTACTGGTGTTTATTTGTGCTTCGGTATTTTCTCAGGAGACTCCCCAAAACCGTAAGCCATATGCCGCCGGGAGGTTTTACACCAATAACCCGCAAGAACTCGACACTCAATTAAAGCAGCTGTTTTCAAAAGCGATCCGAAAACAAGCCGAAGGTAATCCCCTTGCCATTGTCGTCCCCCATGCCGGTTATGTTTACAGCGGAGAAGTGGCTGCCTCTGCTTATAACCAGATCGATCCCAGACACAAATTTGACCGGATTTTCATCATCGGATCCAGTCATACCACCTCTTTTCCAGGAGCATCTGTTTATTGTACAGGTCATTTCGAAACCCCGCTTGGAACCGTCAAGGTTGATCTTGAGCTGGCAAAAAAGCTGGTGAGAGAGAATAACCTGCTAACGAGCTACCCGGAGGCCCATCAGTTTGAGCATAGCATTGAGGTCCAGCTTCCGTTTTTGCAACGCCATTTACAAACCGATTTCAGAATTGTCCCCATTATCATTGGATCTTCAACCGTTGAGACGGCCAAAAAACTGTCGGTTATTCTCAAACCCTATCTCAATGAACGAAATCTCTTTGTGATCAGCAGCGACTTCTCCCATTATCCAGATTATGAGGATGCCCGCCTTGCGGATCTGACAACTGCCAACGCCATTAAATCCAACAGGGCTTCCAATTTAATCGCAGCCCTTAAAGCGAATGAAAACAAGGAGATCCCCGGATTAGTCACCAGTCTTTGCGGATGGAGCTCCGTACTGACCTTGCTTTATATGACGGAACAGCTACCCGATCTGAGAGTTAACCTCATCGGATATAAAAATTCGGGTGATTCCTCTTACGGAGATAAGCTTAGAGTTGTGGGGTACTGGGCTGTCTCTTTCATTAAGCCGGAGAAGAGTAGTCAGGCCCCTGAATTTTCGCTTAGCGCAGATGACAAAAAATTTCTGCTTAAGCTGGCACGCGAAACGATTTCAGAATATATCAGAAATGGGGCTCCCCCCGCAATTGATCCGGCAAAGCTGGATGTAGCCCTAAATGCGTATTGCGGGGCCTTTGTCACCTTGAAGAAAAACCACAGCCTCCGGGGCTGCATCGGCCATTTTGAGGCGAATCTTCCCCTGTGGAAAGTCGTTCAGCAGATGGCCATCGCCGCAGCTACCCAGGACCATCGTTTCGATGAGGTCCAACTCCATGAAATAAGTGAGCTTGACCTTGAAATCTCTGTGCTTACCCCTTTAAAAAGGATAAAGACTGCCGATGAATTTATACTCGGCAAGCAGGGGATCTACATTAAAAAAGGGTACTCCTCAGGCACATTTCTTCCCCAGGTCGCCACAGAGACAGGCTGGAGCAAAGAGGAATTCCTGGGACATTGCGCACACGACAAGGCCGGACTCGGTTGGGAAGAATGGAAAACCGCAGAACTTTATACCTACGAAGCGCTGGTTTTTGGGAAGGATAAATAGTTTCTGCAGGTGATGAAAAAAGGTGTATGTGGTATCTGTTATTGGGGCTGAAAGAATATTTCAATGATAATAATAATCAGAAGCACGGCAACTTAAATAAGCAGAAATAATCGGAAATTTTCCGGTATCGGATGTCATTTCACCAGGAAGAAATAAATGAGACATTAGAAACAACAGAAACCCTTTCCCATGTCCACCTCCTATCCCCTTCTCTCACTGATCGTTCTGATTATCCTATTTTATGCACTTTCGGCAGCATTTGCACGATTGGGATTGGTATCCAAAATTAATCACCGGCGAATTTGGAATGTCTTATTGCTGGGCTCTTTCATGATTACCGGTTCAATCGGATTGGTAAGCGTTGTGAAAATCAATTACAAGCTGGCGGTTCCTTTTTATGACGAATTGCTGAGTTATCATGTGGAGTTCGGCCTGGGGATGATTGTCATTGGTTTAATTCATTTGTGGTGGCACCTCGACTACTATTTCTGTCTGTTAACGTGCAAAAAAACCCGTGAAACCTCCCGATCAATCCATCCGGTTATGGACTCCGATCCATCATTTTTGAAAATATCGGCCTTTATGCTAGGGAGCACCTCGATGATCGCCCAAATAATTTTGCTCCGGGAGTTTATGACAATTTTCAACGGCAATGAACTTGTGATCGGACTTGTCCTTTCAAATTGGATGATTTTAACCGGAATTGGGGCCTATATTGGAAAACGACCTTTAAAACGGGTGAATTCAGCTTCTTTTACGGTTATTGCACTTCTTATACTGACAGTTCTGCCATTCATCACCACCTTTTTTATTAATTTTCTCAGGAATAAAGTGTTCCCGATCGGGGAGATGATCAACCTGTTTCAGATCTTCTTTGCTTCGTTCATCCTGTTGATCCCTTTCTGTTTGGTGAGTGGTTTTTTGTTTACCTGCATCTCCAAATCCTTTTCGGAGGTCAGGAATAAAAACGAAACAGGTTCCGTTTACGGAATGGAATCTGCCGGAAGCATAGCCGGTGGCTTGATAAGTGGCCTGATCTTTATGTTTGTTTTTTCATCTGTTGAAAGCCTGCTGGTTCTGGCCGTAATAAATTGTCTTGGAATTTACCTGATTAGCCGTAAAAAAGGGCTATTGCGGTTAGGCCGGATATCCGTTTTTTTAAGCATCACCTCACTGGCTTTGCTTTTTATCCATCCTGAAAACAGAATCAGAAGCTACGTTTATCCCAATCAAAAGATTAAGATCTCAAAGGATTCGCCATACGGAAACATTGTGATTACCCGTCGCGAGAACTTATGGAGTGTCTACAACAATAATACCCTGCTTTTCGATTCCGAGAATTTCATGATGAATGAGGAGGCTGTTCATTTTGTGATGCTCCAGCATTCACAACCGGCAAATGTTTTACTTATGTGCGGAGGCCTTTCGGGACAAATTGCAGAGATCAGGAAATATCGGCCGCTTTCTATTGACTATGTTGAAGACAACCGGTGGCTGCTGGCTATGATGAAAGATTCCCTGAAGAAAATTATTACCCAAGAAACCATGTTATACCATTCAGATCCGCTTCGGTTCATCCGGAATAGCCGGAAAAAATATGACATCGTCCTGTTTAACCCTCCCGGCCCCTCCACTTTGCAAAACAATCGTTTTTACACACTGGAATTTTTTACCCTGATAAAGGAAAAGCTCCAGCCCAGGGCCGTGTTTTCTTTTGGATTACCTTCACCGGTGAATTACCTGAATAACGAAGCTGTTGTTCTTAATTCCACCATTTTCTCAACGCTGAAAAGTGTGTTTCGGAATGTGATCATCATTCCTGGCGAGAAGATTTATTTCCTCGCTTCAGACGCCCCCCTTTCCTGCAATATTGCCGAAGCAGTTCAGAAGTGCGGCATCGGGAACCGTTATGTCAACAGGTTCTATTTCGATGACCGATTATTGACAAGCCGGAGCGAAACGATCCTCTCTTCGCTTAATCCGGAATCTGAGATCAATCGAATTCTGAAACCCGTGCTCTACCGGCAGCAACTGGCTTTCTGGCTCAGCTATTTCAACGGGAAATACTGGTTGCTTGCAATTATACCGGGAATTATTGGACTGCTTATTTTTTTTACCGGATCAATCTCCTCCAAAATCATGTTCCTTACCGGGTTTTCGGCCACCGGAATGGAAATTCTATTGTTATTCGGGTTGGAGGTTTTCTTTGGAAATATTTATCTGCTGACCAGTTTTGTGATCGCCGGATTTATGATTGGACTCTCCGCCGGCACTTTCTATGGAAGGTTAATTATAGGTTACCATGAAAAGGAGTATCTCCAAGCCAACCAGATGATGCTTGGTATTTTTGCAGCCCTTGCCGGTATTTTGCTCTTCTCTACCGGTGTTTCGAATCTGCCTCCGGCTATTGTTTATACCCTTTACCTGGCAGCCACTGCTCTAACCGGTGGATTCACCGGTTTTCAGTTCACCAGGGCCAGTCTCAGCCAGACGGGTAGTTATGCGGAAATTTCAGGAAACACCTACAGTTACGATTTATTCGGTTCTGCACTGGGAGCTCTCGTGATGACACTGTATTTGGTACCGGAACTGGGAATAGTTGGATCTGCAGTCACCCTAAGTTTATTGAATTTGGTATTCGGATTTTGCTTAACTTTAAGAAAAAATAGCTGAACTAAAGAGCCGGGGTTATCGGGAAACCGATTATTCGCGGTTTCTTTTGAGATGGGATTTTCACTTCAGAAGACATAAAACCGGCATTGATTTTGCGGTTTATATTTTCAGAACGTTTTTAAGGGTTTGGTTTTCAATCTCAATAATATGTACAGTGATGACCATTCATAAAATAAATAAGCGTGAATTTTTAAAGCAGGGCCTGGTAGCTACCAGCGCTATCACTTGTGCTCCGGTGATGAGTTTTGCCGGCGCCTCCGTCGAAAAGCTGTGGCAATGGAGTAAGGAGGGATTGTACTGGTCCTCCACCCCAAGGGGGACCAAATGCCTGATTTGCCCCAATGAATGTGTGATAAAAGAAGGAGAATCGGGACTTTGCCACAACAGGGTAAACCATGAAGGGAAACTTTATTCGATAGCCTATGGAAATCCATGCGCTGTCAATATCGACCCGATTGAAAAAAAGCCGCTGAATCATTTCTTACCGGGGTCGAAAGCCTACTCCATCGGAACTGCAGGGTGTAACCTGGCCTGCCTGAACTGCCAGAACTGGACAATTTCGCAGGTAGGGCCCAAAGATACCCGCAACTACGACTTAATGCCGGATAAACTCATTGAACAGACCATCGCGAACAATTGCAGGTCGATTGCATATACCTATTCCGAACCCATTTCTTTTTATGAATATACCTTCGACTCAGCCAGACTTGCGCGGCAGCATGGAATTAAAAATGTGCTGGTAACTGCTGGGTACATTAATGAAGAGCCGATGCGCAATTTCTGCAAATATATTGACTCGGCCCGGGTTGACCTGAAATCGTTCAGCAACGATATTTACATGAGAATGAGTGCCGGAGCCCTTCATCCGGTATTAAATACCCTTAAAATTGTTGCGGAACTTGGGATCTGGCTCGAGGTGGTCAACCTGGTAGTCCCCGGATGGACCGATGACCTTGACATGATTAAACGAATGTGCAACTGGCTGGCAGCAAACGGGCTTTCGGATTATCCGCTCCACTTCGACCGCTTTCATCCCGAATATAAACTGACGCAATTGTCTTCCACACCGGTGGGAGTGCTCACAAAAGCACGCGATATTGCTATTGCGGAGGGGATAAAATTCGTTTATGTTGGGAATGTTCCCGGTCTTGACGCTCAGAATACCTATTGTCCGAAATGCCACGAACTGGTCATCGAACGGAGAGGATATTCAGTTCTCCAAAAGAATCTTGCAAAAGGCTCATGTACCAAATGCGGCGAAATAATTCCCGGGGTCTGGGAATAACCGGGGAAAATCGTTGGTGAGATTCAAGGCCGATTCTAATTCAGACGGCTGTCGGGAGTAAAATTTCTCAGGGCGCCAATCAGTTTAGCTCTGTCGCGAAACGACATGGCAGATAAGTTGATCCACGGATAATCTGCAAGCCCCTTTTTTACCCTCACGGTAAACCTTATCTCCAGTTTTAATCCGATAAAATAGTGGCGTATTTCAATATTTCGCAGGTAAGCCACCGGAAATTCAAACATTCTGAACATCCGGTCAACCGCGAATATTGAATAATACCTTACCGTCATCTTCTCCTTTTCAACGGTAATGCGGACATACTGAAAATTCATTATCGCAATCAATGATATCGCAACCAGAAATAATCCGGCCAAAATCACAGATGCCCCAAAATACTCAAGAAATATGAGCAATGCGATCGTAAAAACCCAACATAACCCGGAAATCAGGAAAAATATCCTTAGTTTATTCACCCATTTGCTGTTACTGAAATCCATCGTGAAATTATTTAATAGTGGCAAGCTGTTTTAAGTAATCGCAAAGATATAATGTACTAATTAAAATTCTGATTTTCCCTTTTTGACCCCTCTAAATCTCCCGCATTCTGAACAATACCTTCCTTTAATCCCCTCCATTCCCCTCCCTTGGAGAAGTTAGGGGAGGTCCGGGGTTGGGAGAGGTCCAAAAAGAAGATAACATAATTACGCCATTATATTGTTCTTATTACGTATTTGGAATCCAAGATAGCAAAATATTTTAACTTTGCCCCAATAATCGTTAAAGTATGAATAATTATCCCACCTATAACGCCTCAATTAGTGTTACCGGAAATCTTGAGGAAGAGCTTGGACTTCTCCTTTCAGGTTATCCCGAAGACAAGATTTTTCTGGTTACCGACCAAAATTGCGATACCTTTTGTCTCCCCTTAATCAGTAAGACGCCTGGCTTCGGTCATTTTAAGAAGGTGGTGATTCCTGCCGGAGAAGAGAATAAAAAACTCTCATCAGTCGAAGCTATTTGGCTTTTCCTGAGCCGGAACGGGGCCGACCGCAAATCACTCGTTGTGAATCTCGGCGGTGGTATGCTCACCGATCTGGGAAGTTTTGCAGCCTCAACGATAAAGAGAGGGATGGATTTTGTGAATATTCCAACCACCCTCCTAGCCCAGGTTGATGCGTCGGTTGGGGGTAAGACAGGATTCAACTTCAACGGATTAAAGAATGAGATCGGGGTGATTAACCAGCCACTTACGGTATTGATTGATACCCGATTCCTGCATACGATCGACCACGAAAATTTCATTTCAGGATACGCCGAAATGATTAAGCATGGGATGATCAACTCTCAGGAACATTTGGCTGAAGTGCGCAATTTCGAACTGGTAAAACCCGATTTTGAGATCCTTCGGGGGATCATTGCCCGTTCTGTTGCCATCAAGGATTCGTTTGTTTTCCGCGATCCCAATGAACGGAATATCCGGAAAGCGCTTAATTTCGGCCATACCATTGGCCATGCCTTTGAAAGTTTTGCACTCGATTCGGAACAACCGATCCTTCATGGTTATGCGGTGGCCTACGGAATGATAGCCGAACTTTATCTTTCACACAAAGTCTGTGATCTTCCCCTGACTGTTGTAGCTGAATTATCGAATTGGCTCATTGACACTTATGGGAAATACACCATCGAAGAGAACCAGTTTGAGGAGCTTTTTCAACTGATGACTCATGACAAAAAGAACGAAGGCTCACGCGTTAATTTTACACTGATCCCCGCTATCGGGGAGGTGGCCATCAATCAGAATTGTGATAAAAAACTTATTCTGGAAGCACTCGATTATTTCAGAAAAATAAATTGCTGAGGAATTGCCATGCAACACCTGATCACCAAGTCCGATAAAACTCTTTATGGGGAGGTTACCCTCCCATCCTCCAAAAGTATCAGTAACAGAATTTTGATTATCAATGCATTAAGCTATTCACCATATGAAATTGATAATCTTTCCGACAGTGACGACACCCGGGTTCTGGAGAAGGTTCTGAACTCCAACACCAGTCATTTTGATATCGGTCACGCCGGAACTGCCATGCGGTTTCTGACTGCATTCCTTTCAAAAATTGCCGGTGAATGGACGGTGACCGGTTCAGAAAGGATGAAGCAGCGCCCCATTGGAATTCTGGTTGATGCTTTGCGTAACCTTGGCGCCTCGATTGAATACACCGAAAAGGTGGGATTTCCTCCGCTGCGGATTCTCGGGACTTCACTCAAGGGGGGAGTCATTGAGCTCGACGGGAGTATTAGCAGTCAGTATATCTCTGCATTACTGATGATTGCACCAACCATACAGGGGGGTCTCACGTTAAAATTATCGGGGCAGCTGACTTCAAAGCCCTATATCGATCTTACACTTCAGTTAATGAGGCAATTTGGCGTTCAGCATACATGGGACGGGAACGATATCAGAATCAGCGAACAACACTATGAACCGATAAAATTTTCAGTTGAAGCAGATTGGTCGGGCGCTTCTTACTGGTACGCGATGGCTGCCCTCTCCGATAACTGTAACCTGTTGCTAAAAGGGCTCCGGCTGCAAAGTCTTCAGGGCGATGCGAATCAGGCAGAATGGTTTCGTCGCTATTTCGGGGTGATTTCGTTACAGGAGGGAAATCATGTGCGGTTGACCAAACTTGAAATAGCCCGGCCCAGGATCGTGGAACTCGATTTTATTGAAAATCCGGATATCGCACAAACATTTGCAGTTCTTGCCGTTTGTAAGGAGATTCCCTTCCATTTTAAGGGGCTGCTGACATTAAAAATAAAGGAGACCGACCGAATCTTAGCCCTGAAGGATGAACTTTCCAGGTTTGGGGTAACTGTAACAGAACCAGCCAGCGGTGAACTGGCCTGGGATGGCACTTTTGACCGTCAAAAAATTGACCATCCGCCGGTTATTCAAACATATCACGACCACAGGATGGCCTTGGCCTTCGCCCCGGCAGCAATGACCCATTCCCAAATTATCATTGATGATCCGCAGGTAATCACAAAATCCTATCCCAGGTACTGGGAAGATCTGAAAAAGGTTGGGTTTAAAATTAGTGAGTGCAATAGTTAACAGGCTGCTCCCATTTTGCAACTTCCTGCCGGCAGATAGGGAGATGTAAAAAATCCCGCCTCCCTGAAGAGCTCGAATCGGGATTTTTGAATATCTTTGTTCTACATTCAACACGATATGTCACTCCAGCATCTGATTCCTGAAGAATTTATCCGGTTCCTTCTGGTGGTTATCTTTTCCCTGATTATCGGACTGGAGCAGCGGCGGCACCACATTGCAGAGAATGAGGCGCAGCTCTTTGGAACTGACCGCACTTTTACCTTTATCGGGCTATTCGGCTATGTGTTATTTATCGCTGACCCCAAATCGTATCTCCCTTTTTTGACCGGGCTGGTAATCATCGGTTTATTACTGGCGATTCAATATTTCGAGAAGATTCGTCAATACAACTATTTCGGTTTGACCAGCTCCATTCTGGCGCTGTTGACTTACTGTCTGCCCGTTATGGTTTTTACGCAGCCGGTCTGGCTTCTCCTTCTATTTGTTGTAGTCATATTGATTCTGACTGAACTTAAAGGAGATCTCATCTCTATTTCAAAGAAAGCATCTGAAGAAGAGTTTATTGCCCTGGCAAAATTCATCGCTTTTGCAGGAGTGATACTTCCTCTTTTGCCCGATAATCCGATTTCAGAACAGATTCCGGTATCCCCTTACCGCCTTTGGCTGGCTGTAGTTGTAGTATCCGGAATTTCATACATTAGTTACCTGCTGAAAAAATTTGTTTTCCCCGACTCTGGTGTTTTACTGACCGGGATTTTGGGCGGATTATACAGCAGCACAACCACTACCGTGATTATTGCCCGCAGCGATAAAGAGGGAAACGGAGGCGATCAGACGGTTTCTGCAATCATGATGGCCAACGGGATGATGTATCTGAGGATACTTATTTTAGCATTTCTCTTTAATCCGGCTATTGCATCGGCACTGGCAATCCCATTTCTATCCCTTTTTGCGCTGTGTGGATTACTTTCCAGATTATCCTATAAAAAAACCAGTCCGGTTTCTCCTTCGGGATTTTTAGATCCCGCCCCGGAGAAACACAAAAATCCACTTGAATTTAAAACGGCCTTACTATTTGGAGCTCTGTTCGTTCTCTTCGCAATGATCACCGACTACGTGATGAAATCCTACGGAAACGCAGGTGTAAGTTCATTGGCCTATGTTGTCGGAATCACCGATATCGATCCATTCTTACTTAATCTGCTTCAGCATAAATTGGGAATTGCGGAAATGACTGTCGTTTTGGCTATTATTAATGCGACCAACAGTAACAATATCCTGAAAATGATTTATGCGCTATCGTTAAGCAGTAAAAATAGTTCCAAAAAACTCCTTGTAAACTTCTTTATCCTGATTATTTCAGGACTCGCCGCCTCGATTCTTTTTTATCTCGTCTAAAGTTTCTGATCAGCAGCTGAATTTCGACAAGAAGGATATCAAATCCAACTGACAATTCCAATCATTGCATTAATTAACAGGCCAATAAAAAATTATTTCGGCAACTTCTCCAAAAACCTGAGAAGCTATCGGCAGCTATTTCTGTGAATCCCGTGAGGAATCCTGGTTCCACATTGAGTAAATTATTTTACATAGACCCGCATCCGCCAAGTATATTTTAATTCATATGTAAATATATTTATCCCACGAAGAATACAATCGTAAATATTTTACTATTTTTGTTTAAGATATTAACCAATCCCAGGGTCTGTATCACTGTTGATTTTAAAAATGAGTCGAAAGCAAGAACGAATTAAAAACATTCTTATGATATCAGCTCCAGTCAAAGTCCTCACCGATACTGAGGGTTCCCAGAGAGAAACCTTGACCGCCGCCTTCGCGGAGGAATACCCATTGAATATTCTCATTGCGGAGGATAATCCGGTCAATCAAAAGCTTATCGAAAGAATTCTAACGAAGCTGGGCTATCAGACAGATATGTCGTGGGATGGTCTTCAGGCGCTCACCTTATTTGAGAAGAAAAAATACAATGTGATTCTGATGGATATCAGGATGCCTCAAATGGATGGATTTGAAACTACCCAGGCTATTCGCCAGATGGAGTTAGAACAGCCTTTTATCATTGCTATGACTGCAAATGCGATGTCAAATGACCGGGATGAATGTCTTAAAAACGGGATGAATGAATATATTTCCAAACCAATCCGTCTGGATGAGGTGATCAATAAATTAAAAATAGCCGCCGAATACTGCAACTCCCCAAAGTAGGAAGCTTCTCCTATTTCCGGCTTAATCTCCGGATAGATCCTTAATCTTTATTTTAACCGCGCCATACTCTATTCACTAAAGTATTAGAATTGCTATTCCAGTTTTCTTCGGGGAATTTGATTTACACCCTTTTATCAGCTATTCCGGATTATCCAGGCCTTGGTTCATTAACCCTTAATTCCACCGGTCTGATCACCCTATAAAAAGAAGGCCCGCCTGCTCATTGGGAGCAGACAGGCCATCAGATTCAATCAATCATCAATCAATTATTAATCTTAGTAACAGTTCCGATGAGTTTCCATGGATCAAAAGTCACGGTGTAGGTGCCGGCAGTTGGAACAGTCATATTATCACCGCCTGGAGTAAGTGCAGCAAGTGTACCTCCGTAATTAATCGCCCAGGCTGCATTGGCCCTGAACTTAAAGCTTGCGCCATTAGCTGTTGACAAAGCGAGTGTTGCGGTAAATACATTATGAATGGGATCCCAGGTCATTGGAGTATCGGTACTCCAGCTACCTGGTGTAGCGTCGCCAATCAAGCCCCAGAAGTTGGCGCTGTAGGTATAAGCATTAGGATGACTCAGGTCTAAAGTAACAGCATAGTCCGCAGTAGTTGTAACTGCGATATTAGACCCTCCGGCATCCAAAGTAGCACCATTGGCAGCGGTACTGCCATAATTAACACTCCAATCGGATGTACCCCTGAATTTAAAGCTGGCTGCGTTTGCTGATGTCAAATGTACCCCTAAAGCGAATTTCTGAGTTGCAGGATTGTAGACCATATTGGTCTGATTGCTCCAGTTGCCCGGAGTTGCATCGCCTATCACTCCCCAAACGGTTGCAACCTGCGTGTAGGTCATGGCAGTTGCATCAGCATTTATTTTGTAGTAACCTGCTGGAGAAGCAATATTATTGGCAGCATTAGGATCCAATACTCCGGGTTCCAATGTTCCTGCACCATTATTATTGGCGTAATTCGTTCCATTCCAGTTAGGTTGGCTTGCAAACTTCCAGTTTGCCGCAGCTGACATGTAGATATAACCTTCAAGTTTATCTCCCGCAGAAATGGTACTCATTACAATTGGCGAGTTGGCAGGATCCCAGTTATTAAAGGTAGAACCCGGATAGCTGGCAGCCACATAATCTCCCGGCAGATACCAGGTGAGAATATCAGACAAGGTAGTAAATGACACATCAGCTCCGTAGGCTGTACCTGCGCTATTGGTTGCATAGGCACGAACGTGGTAGGTCGTGTACTTGGTCAAACCGGCAATACTGCTGACAAAAGTACCAGTACCTGTACCTCCGGCAACTACTGTACCTGATATTGTCGGATTTGCACTGGCGCCGATGGCAAGACCACGGGCAGTAATTGTACCTCCGCCGTCATAGGTAACTGCTCCACCGGATGTTGCAGTGATTTTCGTAACCGCGGTGACCGCTGTAGTTGTCACAACCGGCAAATCGACCAGTGTGGTGAAATTTACTTCAGCGCCGTAGCCGGTGCCTGCAGAGTTAGTGGCGTAAGCACGGACATAATAAGTGGTATTACCTTTCAAACCGGTCAATGCACTATTAAATGCACCTGTTCCGGTTCCATCAGAGGTTTTTGTTCCTGAAATAACCGGACTATGTGCCGTGCCATAGGCTATACCACGGGCAGTGATGGGGGCGCCTCCGCCAACAATAACATTACCGCCACCGATACCGGCATTGCCAGTAATTGACGCGATAGGATAGGTATTAATCGTCGGAAGGACGGGTAGGGTGGTAAAAGTTACCTCTTCCCCGTAGAAGGTTCCAATTGCATTAATGGCATAAGCACGGGCATAATAAACAGTTGCATAAGCAAGACCACCAATTTTCACGGTGTAGGTTGCTCCTGTGGTTGGCCCTGTAAAGATAATTTTACTGTTGGAAGTTGTGGGAGCCGAAGAGGTATTATAACAGACTCCCTCTTCTGTAAAACCCGATCCCGCAGCCACAATAAAACCTACAACTGTAACAGAATCAGCGGTAATGTTTTTAAATTGAGAAGTTGAGACCTGCGCAGGATACCTGGTATTCGCAGTTTCCTTTGTACATGCGGCATACAAAAAAGTCGCAATAAAAAGGAAAGCCAATATTCTATAGTTGAATATTTTTTTCATACTAAAAATTTTATTTCGTTATTCAATGAATTGATTTTAAACTAGCCGGTTACCCGATTAGCTATTTTTCGTTATGGTCATACTATAGGTAGAGGTTCCAATGTTTACCTGTATTGTATAGTTACCAGCGGTCGCGATCGGAATATTCTGACTGCTTCCGTTATTCCACAAATTAGTCAACGAATAACCTGTATGAGTAGCATCTCCAAGACCAAGATTGACAAGTCCCCAGGCATCATTGGCCCTGATTTTTATCCCTCCGGCAGTCAGATTCAAGGTAATATACCAAAGTCCTGTGGCTGAATTATAATCCATCTTTGTATCGGGACTATTCCATGCATTAGGAGTTGCATCACCAATAACGCCAATCATATATGGAGTCAGGGAGAACGTTTTACCGGTAACACTAACGCTCATGATATACCATCCGCTTGTGGCTGCGGTTATCCCTGCGCCATTTACTGCAAGCGCTGCGCCACTAGCTCCATAGACCGTTCCGTTATCCGGGTTAACCAGCGTAAAGGGCTTTGTGGCATCCAGTTTTACATAACCTGTATAATTGCCATCACCCAATGCCGATTGAATACCCTCTGTTACACCTGCGCCAACCAAATTAAGCCGGGGCAAACCATAAACAGACACACTGGCCGTTTTGACAGCAGAGGTATAGACAAAAGGAGTAATACCAACCCCTGCAGTCTGGACCAGAGTCGAAATGATCCGGAAATCAATCGAAGAAACCGCATCGGCAGGGAATTTCTTTAATAAAAGTCCGTTAAGGTCGCTGACCGAGATTTTCATCTGGGTGTCATTGGTAGCTGTAAGAATAACCACCGGAGCCGCAAAATTGGTTCCTGCAGCACCCGCCTGGAGAACATAGTTGGCCGAAGCCACAAAGCCCGGATCAACAGCTGTACCAACAAAGGTCAGCGTATCTGTTCCGTGAGTCCGCTGAAGGGTCAGATTGGGTAAGGCACTTATTGCTGGAATATTTACAACGTCCAGCATAACCACTTTTGTGGCCTCCTTGGAGCAGCCAAACAAAAGTCCGAGCAACCCAATGAAAGATAATATCAGTAATTTTTTATTCATGGTTCAATAGATTAAAAGATTAATAACCAGGATTTTGATGGATATTTGGATTGGCTGAAACTTCATCGCCCGGAATCGGGAATAGGTTCAGATGGGAATCGGTATTGCCACCATTAAAAGTGCCGCCTTTCCATTGCCAGTTGTAGTTCCCATTGGTGAATTTACCAAAACGGACCAAATCGGTGCGTCGCTGAGCCTCATAATAGAACTCGCGGCCACGTTCATCGAGCAGGAATTGAGGGGTAACCTGACCTGAAGTAATGTTTCCGGAGGCATTACCATAGGCGCGTGTCCTGACTAAATTAATATCAGTTGCAGCGCTGGCGTCATTTCCAAGGTTATGGAACGATTCAGCCCTCATCAGTAAAGCGTCTGCATAACGGAAAACCGGGAAATCGGTACATGCATAGGCCGTATTATAATCTACCGTCGGGAGGGTACCGTTGGCATTTTTATTCCAGAATTTAAATACTCCGATACCATAATCACCACTTGATGAAGGACTTGGAATATTTTCGCTTTTCTTTTGAGTCATGAATACGCGTTGGTCCTTGCATTGCGCAAATAATGGGTCAGCTGCAGGAATTGGCTGACCGGCGTAGGTTTTAACCGTGTCGATCATCACATTCAAAAATTGCAGCCGCGCGCGGTTCCCGTTCCAGTTTGTGTTTGAAGTAAGTCCCAGGTTCGGTGCATTGATATAAGTTCCATCGCTGCATGATTCAATAATGAAGGTGGTACCCACATAACCTTGTGTGTTTGTTCCGTCCTGAGCCCAGGCAAAAATCATTTCCGGATTGTGCAGACCATCATTGTCTGCGCTGAAGTTTTGCCTGTAATTAGTTGCCAATGAATATTTTCCACTGTTAATCACACTGTCGCAATACATTTTGCAACTGTCAAATTTTGCAGTTCCGGTCCAAACCTGTGCATTGAGGTAAAGCCTGGCCAGCAACATCCATGCGGCAGCTTTATCTGCTTCAGGATAAGAAAACTTTGGTGCCCCCAGTTTTGGGCCTATCCGATGCAATTCAGAGGTGACAAAATTGAACAATTTGGTCCTGCCCACGGTGGCTACCGGATCCATTTGCTTAGGGAAGAATTTACCGACACCGTTAGCTTCAGTGGTAAAAGGGGGATTTCCAAAAAGGTCCATATCCCAGGTGTATGCCAGCGCCCTAAGGAACCGGGCTTCTGCATTATACCGTATGATTACAGGATCAGTGCTGGCATTGGTCTGTCCAATAAACAGATTGGCATAGGTAACACTTAAACCCAAACGCTGATAGAGTGCAGTAAGAAAAGGATTTTGCGCACTCCAGGTCTGTGTATTCAGGTCGGCAATACCGACGTCTCCCCAGGCACACATTGCTTCATCGGTGGTTATTTCCTGGCAATTCCATAATGCCCTGGTAGTTGTAAAGAAGTCATTGTCCGACGCGGTAATATCCGGCCCGCCAACACTTCCCTGGCCATTAATGATGAAACTTGCATAAATTTTACCCAGTGTCTCAGCTCTGTAAATAGCGCTGTCTCCTAAATTCCCCGACAAAATTGTATTCGGATCCTTTGAAACTACATTTAAATCTTTCACGCACGAATTGACAATCAATGCAGAAAGAACAATTCCTAATATTAAAATCTTCTTATTCATATCTATTTTTTATTAGAATATTAATAGGTTATACTTAAACCAAGCATGAAAGTACGTGGTCTTGGATAGAATGTATTATCTACGCCACCCGGAACTTCAGGATCGATCCCTTTATATTTGGTGATCGTCAAAGCATTTTGAACCGTCAGACTCAACCTTACCTTGAAATGCTCACATAGGTCATCAAAATTATAACCTCCGCTTACATTATCCAGTTTAAAGAAGGAAGCATTTTGAACAAAATAATCACTGGTAAACTGACGTGACACAAAATTTGTTGTACTTAAGGTGGTTGGCATATTCTTCCAATATCCGATCTGATACATTTGATCGTATGAAGCTCCGGCAGCTACACCGTTATAAACGTACCCTCCAAGGTTTGTCCGTGCAGAAGCTGACAAATCGAATTTTTTGTAGTTATACCTTGCAGAGAAACCCATCAAATACTTTGGAGTAGGACTTTTGTCGATGTATTTATCGGCATTGTTACCACTTATTGTGTTGCCCTTACCTGATAAATCAACATACATTCCCTCAACAGGATTACCTAATGTGTTATATACCTGTTTATTAACAAAGAAAGAGTATGGAGCCTGGCCAACCCTGGTCACCTGGTTTGTGCCTGTAAAAGCGCTGCCATAGAGGATTCCGATATAATTTGGATCATTGGAGATCAGCAATTTGGTGACCTCTGTGCGGTTATAGGTAAAATTAAATCCCAGGGTAAGGTTCATATCTTTCTTGGAGATTGGGACCAGGTTCAGGTTTAATTCAACACCCCGGTTATTCAAACTACCTACGTTGGTCAAGAGCGTATTGGAGAAGTTACTTCCACTTGGGATGGTAACGGTGTTTAGCAGGTTGTCAGTGACGCGGTAATAAACATCCAACGAGCCTGTAATCCGGTCCTTGAGGAATCCGAAATCGATAGCGGCATTGGAAGTAGTTGTCGATTCCCATTTAATATTGGGATCGTAGGCATTTGGACGCAAGGTTGGAAGATAAACTCCACCGATTGGATAATATGATCCGGCTACAGACCTGATATAATTAGCCTGTGCGGGATAATCATTTCCGACATCTTGCTGTCCGGTGATCCCCCAGCCTAAGCGAAGTTTCAGATCTGACAATATGCTGTTATTCTTCAGGAAAGATTCCTCTTTGATCTTCCAGGCAAAAGCTGCAGATGGGAAAAGACCCCATTGGTTCCCTTTTGCAAAACGGGAAGAGCCATCATCACGGACAGTAGCTGTCAGGAGATACCTGTTCTTAAAGGTATAATTCAAACGGCCAAAGAACGAAACAAGGTAGTTTTCAGTAGTAAAGAAGGTACTGTCGACTTTCTGATAGGCATGTGTTGCATCAACGATTCCGCGTTTATAGTCATTTCCGTCACGTTTAAAATGCTGCCATGAATAACCGGCTGTAGCATCAATTTTATGGTCCTGGCCTAACTCTTTCACATAATTCAGGTAGAAATCGAGCAGATTATTATAATTGTTTCCTTTATAATTATCGAGCTGGCCATTCAGCGGAGCGGTAAGCACTGAAGGAGAAGTTACCGGACGGTTGTTGTGTCCTGTTCCCTGGGCATTATCTGTTGCGAGATTTAAATTGGCATGCAATCCGGTAATATATGGGATCTTATAATCGGCCTGAATATTAGCCACCACCCTGTTTACCACAGATTTGTTGTCAGACATCATCAATTGCTCCAGCGGATTCGCAGTACCCAGATTGGCGCCATAATTGCTCCACTGGAAATAACCTGCAGAGTTATTCATGCCAATGGCACTTCTATCATATACTGGTTGGGTCGGGTCCATATCTTTGGCAGAGCCGACGGCTCCAGTGTCGGAGAAATTCTGATTCGTATTCATCCCTTTGGCATTGATGTTCAGTTTTAATGTGCCATCAAGGAGGGTTGGGGTAAGATTCACAGAACCTGTAAACCGTTGCATCTCGGTAGTTTTTAAAATACCATTCTGGTCTGTAAAACCGACAGAAACACGGTATGGCAGGCTTTTAACAGCGCCCGACAGGCTTACATTGTGGTCATGTGAAAAAGCAGGGCGATAGATCTGACTCTGCCAGTTGGTATTGTAAGATCCAAGTTTATTGTAGCTGTCAGAACTATAAATGCCGGGATGGTTAAAAGCAATTTGCCGAACCTGATCACCGGAATAAACATCAAGATATTTGATTGCCTCACCCACAGAAGCATTTCCATTATAGGAGATCTTCATGGGAGTACCAATTTTACCGCTTTTAGTCGTAATCAGGATGACCCCGTTTGAAGCCCTGTTACCATAAATGGCGGCTGATGAGGCATCTTTCAAAACAGTAAATGTTTCAATATCGTTAGGATTAACAAAGGAGAGGAAGTTTGAACTTCCGCCAACATTATTATTATCAAGTGGTACGCCATCGACGATAATCAAAGGATCATTGGATGCATTCAAGGATGACCCGCCACGAATTCGGATTGTTGCGCCGCTTCCCGGAGCTCCGCCGGCAGTTGTAATCACAACCCCTGCACTTTTCCCTACGATCAGATCCTGAGGAGAGGTCATTACCCCATTATTGAAATCTTTTGTGCTAACTGTGCTCACTGCACCGGTTGCATCAGATTTTTTTACGGTTCCATAGCCAATAACAACCACTTCATCAAGTCCTTTAACTTCCGTTCTTAAGGAGACATTCAGTGTTGTCTGTTGTCCTATCGCTACCGTTTGAGCCTGATAACCGATGAATGAAAAGACAAGGTTCGCCCCAGGAGCCGCCTTGACGGAGAATTTTCCATCCACGTCGGTAACGGTGCCTGTGTAGGTACCCTGAATCAAAACTGTTACGCCGATAAGTCCTTCATTGGTAGTCGCATCGGTAACTTTACCGGTAATTGATCTCTCCTGTGCTGTTACCGACAGAGTCAGTAGCGCAAATAAGAAAAACCAAATTGCTTTCATTTTTACAATTTCAAATTTCATGTGATTCAAATTAATGGTTCATAATTCATTGTTCAAATTTTTCATCATTTAAGGCATTTTTAACATTTATGCACTTGAATATCAATTGCTTGCCTTCACGAATGCTTTCCCTTACTCATTTCGGCTTGACAAATAAAAACATTTTTAACATATTTTTAACATGACTTTTCATCGTATGACCCAAATATTATTATGCAAACGTTTGCGGTGACGTTTGCACCAGATATGTTATACAACATGTTTTTATAATCGGGGTAAAGAAGCCAAAATTTAATCTCCCAGTTTTGGTAAAAAATTATTGCACAATCCGTATTTATTATTACTTTAGTGAAGTTATTTTACCAAAGAACTAAACCCTTTGATGAACAGTCAGGTTACTATTAAAGATATTGCGAAAGCACTTGGTATTTCTGCATCCACTGTTTCAAGAGCCCTGAAGGATCATCCCGACATCAGCCGGGATACCAAAGACGCTGTGAATGAACTAGCAAAAAAGCTTCATTATAAGCCCAATGCGGTGGCGCTATCGCTGAAAAGCAGCAAAACCAATACCATCGGGGTTATTATCCCCGAGCTGGTTCACTACTTTTTTTCTTCCGTAATTAGCGGGATCGAAGATGTAGCGTATGATGCGGGCTATAACGTGATTATCTGTCAGTCGAACGAAAAATACGACCGGGAGATTATCAATGCCCAGGCGCTCCTCTCCAACCGGGTTGAAGGGGCCCTGATTTCGATCTCGAAGGAAACAATAGATTTTGCCCACCTGCAATTAATCGAAGAGAGCGGCATTCCAATTGTATTTTTCGACAGGGCGCCTTTTGGATTCGATTCAGATACCGTGATTATCGATGATCAAAAAGCAGCTTATAATGCTGTATGTCATTTAATTGAATCTGGATGCAAAAGAATTGCCCACCTGGCTGCACCCACTTCGCTCGGAATCGGGAAATACCGTCTCGAGGGGTATAAAGAGGCTTTGAAAGAGCACAATATGCCCTATCTTGAGGAGTATGTAATTATTGCCGATTCGTTCGACCTTGCAGCTGTTGCAACCCGAAATCTTATTCAGCTCCCGATACCACCCGACGGAATTTTTACAGTAAACGATCTGACAGCCGTTGGGGTGATGAAAACTTTACAGAAAATGGGGATTGCCGTACCGGATAAAGTGGCGATTATGGGGTTCTCGGCAGGAAGTTATTCGGATATCACCACCCCTACCCTAAGCTCGGTGGATCAACATGGCTACGAAATGGGTACCCGCGCGGCAACAATACTCCTGGAGCGGATTGAAGGGCAGAGAAAAGGTCCGGGAGAAACATTTTATGTCGAAACAAACCTGGTAATCCGGGAATCGACCCGAAAAATCTGATTTTTTTCAGCTTTCGCAATCGTTTGCATAAAGAGTTTTGAGAAATACTCAACTATTATTTTGATATGAAAGCAATTAGTTATTGCTTTTTACAGATTTCCAATCTATATTTGCCTCCGAATACCAATTGTCTTTCCCCATTACAAATCGTACTCCATACCAGGATTACGACCTCACTCATTTTATAATTGATGGTTTTATAGCTGTCTGAACTTTTGTTCTGCTCATTTATTAACCCTGATTAACCGATCTTCCGGAAATTTTTCGGTCCATTGGTTTCGGCTGTCGTAAAATAATGATTGCCCGATTTATGTCTGATTAGCAAACTGCAATTAAAAATTATGGAAAAAAAACCGCGTCTCTCTTTTTGGTCGATCTGGAACATGAGCTTCGGCTTTATGGGTGTACAGATTGGTTATTCACTTCAGAATGGAAATACAAGCCGTATATTATCGGCCTTAGGGGCAGATGTACACCATTTAAGTTATTTCTGGCTTGCTGCTCCGCTTGCAGGATTAATCGTACAACCAATTATCGGGCTTTTCAGTGATAATACCTGGACGCGCATTGGTCGCAGAATACCTTTCATCCTGATGGGGGCAATTATTTCGGCACTGGCAATGTTTTTTATGCCAAACTCCGAATTCTTCACCTACATCCTCCCTCCGCTGTTTTTTGGTGCATTTATGCTCCTTTTTATGGATACCTCATTTAATATCACAATGCAGCCTTTCAGAGCGCTGGTGGGTGATATGGTATCGGAAGAACAGCGGAATCAGGGGTATTCGGTTCAAAGTTTTTTAATTAATGCCGGAGCAGTCGTTGGCTCACTGCTCCCTTTTGTCCTTACCTGGATTGGCGTATCTAATGTCCCTGCAGCAGGTGAAAAAGTTGCCCCGACAGTAATCTGGGCCTTTTACCTTGGAGGGGGAGCACTGCTGCTCTCGGTTCTTTGGACCAGTTTTACCACCAAAGAATATCCACCTGAGCAGTACCGGAAATACAACCAGATTAAAGAGGCCACGCCAGTACGGAGTTCCTTCATCTCGTTAATCAAAGAGATCCCGGTTACCATGTGGAGACTGGCCATCGTTCAATTCTTCTCCTGGTTTGCACTCTTCCTGATGTGGGTCTACACCACTCCCGGAGTTGCGCAAAATGTGTGGAAAACCGTCGCCGCTGATTCAACTTCAGCCGGATACAATGAAGCGGGAAACTGGGTAGGTGTTATTTTTGCCGGTTACAGCTTATTCGGAGCCCTTTTCTCACTCATCATGGCACGCTTGGCTAATCACCTAGGCCGTAAGACAACCTATATGCTCGCCCTGATGGCAGGAAGTGCCGGCCTGATCTCTATGATTTTTATTCAAAATCAATACGGTCTGATAATCTCTATGGTAGGTATAGGAATTGCCTGGGCTGCAATACTTGCAATGCCTTACGCAATTTTGTCGGCAGCACTCCCGTCAGACAAAATGGGAGTTTACATGGGTATTTTCAACGCAACAATTACCATTCCTCAGATTGCCGCAGGATTACTTGGTGGCGTGGTATTATCGCTGGCAGGCGGGAAAGCGATTCTTATGCTGGGAGTTGCCGGATTGTCCATGTTAGTGGCTGCACTATCGGTTGTTTTTGTTACGGAACATATTACTAAAGATTAAGGTTTGAAAATAAAAGCGTGTTTATTTGATCTGGATGGCGTTGTGGTCGATACGGCCCGTTACCATTACATAGCCTGGAATAAAATAGCCGAAGAGCTCGGTTTTTATTTCTCTGAACAGGATAATGAGCGGCTTAAAGGGGTAAGCCGCATGGAGTCACTGGATATTTTGCTTGAAATAGGCAAAATAAAAATGGATTCGTCACAAAAAGCTGTCTTGGCGGAAAAAAAGAATGATCTGTATGTCTCCTATATCAGGCTGATGACTCCGGCTGAAATACTTCCCGGCGTTATCCAATTCCTGGATGAACTGCACAATAACAACCTGTTGATTGCCCTTGGATCAGCCAGTAAGAATGCGATGTTCATTCTTGACAAAATCGGGCTGGCAGATAAGTTTGATGTGGTGATTGACGGCAATAAGGTCTCCAAAGCGAAGCCTGATCCGGAAGTGTTTTTAAAAGGTGCATCCGAATTGGAAGTTAGCCCCGCAAATTGCCTGGTATTTGAAGATGCACAGGCTGGCATCGATGCTGCCCGAAACGGAGGGATGTCGGTAATCGGTATTGGAAAAGGTGAAAACCTGAAAAATGCCGATTTTGTAATCCCGGGTTTTGTGAACATGAATATTGATCAATTAAGATCATGGTATTTGTAGGGAGGTGTGACATACATCCATATATAAATAAAGGACATTAATATGAAAGACTATATCATACATAACGGGTGGAAAATTATTGAGGAAGGATTCCATCCGGAATATAACAAAATAACGGAGAGCCTCATGAGTCTCGGAAACGGACGAATTGGGCACCGGGCAAATTTTGAGGAGAAATTCACCGGGGAGACACTTCAGGGAAACTATGTTGCCGGTGTCTACTACCCCGATAAAACCCGTGTTGGCTGGTGGAAGAACGGCTATCCAAGATATTTTGCAAAGGTACTCAATGCCGCAAACTGGATTGGTATTGATGTGAAAATCGGAAACGAGACACTTGACCTGAATACTTCCAAAATCCTGGAATTCAAACGCGAATTAGATATGCAGGAAGGTCATCTAAACCGCGAATTTATTGCCCAGCTCCCTTCAGGCAGGCAGATAAAAGTGGTCACCAGGCGTTTTATGAGTATTGTTGATTCTGAAATCGGCGCGATCAGGTATACCCTTACCGCACTTAATTTCTCCGACAAAATCATCCTTACCCCTTATCTTGACTTTGATGTCCGCAATGAAGATGCCAATTATGACGAAAAATTCTGGGATGAGGTCGATATCAATGTAAAACCCGGCGAGGGATATATCGTGGCAGAGGTGCGAAAAACACTTTTCCATGTCTGTTCCGGGATGAAAATAAATATATTGCGCAACGGCAAACAATGTCCTTTCTCAGCTGATGTCGAAAACCGCACCAAATTTATAGCCAACATTATCCCTTTGACCATCACCCAAGGGGAATCGATAACACTTGAAAAATTTGGGGTAAATGTCTCATCAGAAAATTTTCAGAAAGAGAAACTTCTAAAAACAGCTGCAAAACATTTGAATGCTGCACATCACAAAGGGTTTGATCAGCTTGAACTTGAACATAAGCAAGCCTGGCTTGAAAAATGGAAGAGCAGCGATATCATTATCGAAGGGGATGCAGCCGCCCAGCAAGGGATTCGCTTCAACATCTTCCAGCTTCACCAAACCTATACAGGAGAGGATGAACGGCTGAACATTGGCCCCAAAGGCTTTACCGGCGAAAAATACGGCGGATCAACTTACTGGGATACTGAGGCTTTCTGTCTCCCTTTCTACCTTTCAACCGCTCCGGTACAGGTCGCACGTAATTTACTGAAATACAGACACAAACACTTAAAGAAAGCGATTGAGAATGCCGAAATTTTAGGATTCAACAAGGGCGCTGCATTGTACCCGATGGTGACCATGAATGGGGAGGAGTGCCATAATGAATGGGAAATCACATTTGAAGAGGTACACCGGAACGGAGCAATCGCCTTTGCCATATTCGACTATATCCGCTATACCGACGATTGGGACTATCTGATTCCAAACGGCTTCGAAGTATTGCTCGCCATTTCCCGCTTCTGGGCTCAACGGGTAAACTGGTCTGAAGAGCGTCAGAAATATGTTATGCTTGGCGTTACCGGGCCCAACGAATACGAAAATAACGTAAACAACAATTTCCATACCAACCGCATTGCCGCCTGGACCCTTCAATATACTCTCGAAGTAATTGAGTATCTCAAGGAAAATCACCTTTTACAATACAACCATTTACTCGAAAAATGGCACTTTAACGAAAAAGAAGAAACATCCCTCTGGCACGATATCATAGAAAATCTTCACTTCCCATTTGACGAAAAAAGAGGCATATTCCTTCAGCAGGATGGATTTCTTGATAAAACATTACTGACAGTTGCTGAAATACCAGCCACAGAACGGCCCATAAACCAGCACTGGTCTTGGGACCGCATATTGCGCTCACCCTATATTAAACAGGCAGATACACTCCAAAGTATATTCCTCTTTGAAGAACAATATGATAGGGAAACGATTAAAAAGCATTTTGATTTTTATGAGTCATATACCGTCCATGAGTCATCTTTATCCCCATGCATCCACACCATATTGGCCGCAGCGATTGGTTACAAGACCAAAGCATACGAACTTTATCTCCGGACTGCAAGACTCGACCTTGATGATTACAACAACGACACCGCCGATGGATGCCACATTACTTCGATGGGTGGAACCTGGATGGCCTTTGTGAAGGGTTTCGGAGGAATGCGCGTAAACCGGGGCCAAATAACCTTTGCCCCTTTTATCCCCGACAACTGGAATTCCTATTCGTTCCGGATAAACTTCAGAAATACCATTCTTAAAATAAATGTTACCAAGGAGAAGGTAAGTATTGAAAATCTTTCTGACAAGGAAATTGCGCTTATGCTTTGCGATCAGAAACAGTTTATCGGCGGAAATAAAAAGGTCGAAGTTCAACTTAAAAAATAATATAAATGTACTCAAAGCAAATTCCCTTAAAGAGAATAGCCCTTCTATCCATTCTCTTAATTAGTCTGCTTCCGGTTTATGCAGCCAATAAACCAACACTTAACCGGGTAGAGCCCCCATTTTGGTGGGCAGGATTTAAAAATCCATCATTGCAGCTGATGGTTTACGGAGAACGGATATCCGAAACCAAACCGGAAATCAGTTACCAGGGTGTACAATTGGTTGCGACTTCTTCCATTGAAAATCCCAACTATCTCTTCCTCGATCTGAGCCTCGCTCCCACAGTGAAGCCTGGTAAATTTGATATTCTGTTTAAACAAAACGGCAAAACCATCATAAGTTCAACCTACGAATTAAAAGCCCGGGAAAAAGGTTCTTCACAACGGGTTGGATTCAACAGCTCCGATGTCATGTATCTGATTATGCCTGACCGGTTTGCAAACGGTGATTCAACCAATGACTCCAAAGCGGATGAACTTGAAAAATCCAACCGCAATGACCCGAATGGCCGTCATGGGGGGGATTTAAAAGGGATTCAGGATCATCTCGATTACATCCGGGATAACGGATATACCGCCCTCTGGGTTAATCCGGTGCTGGAAAACAATATGCCGCATGTATCCTACCATGGCTATTCAACTACCGATTTTTATAAGGTTGACGGCAGGTTTGGCACAAACGCCGATTATCAGCAGTTAGGCGCCGAAGCGAAGAAGAGAGGAATCAAGATGGTTATGGACATGATATTCAACCATATTGGCCTTAGCCACTGGTGGATGAAAGATATGCCGATGAAAGACTGGATTAACGGATTTCCTAACTATTTCATTACCAATCACAAGAAAGCGACGGTCCAGGATCCGTATGGTTCGGTCAGTGATGCCAAAGAATTTACCGACGGATGGTTTGTTCCCAGTATGCCAGATCTAAACCAGCGCAATCCTTATCTCGCCAATTATCTGATCCAGAATTCAATCTGGTGGATTGAATATGTTGGTCTCGACGGGATCAGAATGGACACTTATCCATACCCCGACAAACAGATGATGGCCAACTGGACCCAAAAAGTTATGGAAGAATACCCCCACTTTAATATCGTGGGCGAGGAATGGAATACCAATCCGGCAGCTGTCGCTTTCTGGCAAAAGGGGAAAATAAATCCCAACGGATATACCTCCTATCTTACGAGCCTGATGGATTTTCCCATCCAGAACGCCCTGGTCAAATCGATGACCGAAGGGTGGGGTTTCAATCACCTATACGAAACCTTATCATTGGATTATCTCTATCCCAAAGCGGACAATCTGGTAATTTTTGCCGAAAATCATGATACAGAACGCTATTTTTCAGCCATTGGCGATGACATTTCAAAGTTAAAGTCCGCCATGATTTTTTTGATGACCACCCGCGGAATCCCGCAGGTTTATTATGGCGGAGAAATTTTGATGAAAGGTTATAAGCGCGATGGCGACGGGTCACTCCGGAAAGACTTCCCGGGCGGCTGGGAAGGCGACCAGATCAACGGGTTCAAAGGGACCGGTCTCACAGCAGACCAGCTCGATTTTCAGCAATTCATGAAAAAACTGGTCAACTGGAGGAAAAGTAAAAGTCTCATTCATAATGGCTTGCTTAAGCATTATTATCCTAAGGACAACCTCTACGTCTATTTCCGGTATAATGATCAGCAATCAGTTATGGTTATCCTGAATTTGAATAATGAAACTAAAACCCTGAATACATCCCGGTTTGCCGAATCAATGCAGGGGTTCACTTCGGCTACGGATGTTATGTCAGGAAATTCCTTGAATGAATTGAATAACATTACTATTCCGGGGAAAACCTCACTGATCCTCGAGTTAAAATAGATAAAGTTTAAGTCCTGACAGTTTCTGCGAACCTGTCAGGACTTTTATTTCAAACCACTCTATCAAATTACCGGCTGTTGATTTTAATAGTGTTGCGGATGCCATTCCATTCCCGTTTTTAAACCGGGTTCCCAATGAAAATCTTTTCAACCAGGCTCCTGCTCCCAGGATAAATGCTTGTTCAACGTTTCAGTGACTATCAATTGCAATAAAATTTTGAGTCGTACCGTTGAAAAAAATAGTTTCAATTTTCCATGTATCTTTCAAAATTATAGCAAAGCCACGCGTTATTCCTGCAACTACAAAAAGAAAAATCTGTTTTGTTCAAACCGGAAATTTAAATCGCAGCATATTATTAATTTTCAAATAAATAAGGTCAAAATTAATAGTACATTACCTATTTCCGATTACTTAGTAATAAATACTCTGGATTGTATCTCCTGATTTTTATTAAAATATTCAGAAAATTGATTTTGGTATTGTAAATTCTCAGCAATAGAATTTATACTATCATTAACTATGATATACGGTTTATAGATTAATATCTCAAAATGAGAACCCCTTTTTATATAAAAATTCTCATTGCCATTTTTACCCGGGTAAAAGTATAAGTACTTGTTGCCTGTAATCAATGTTTGCGGAAAGTGAGTATCCAATCCCGATTTAGGCGCAGCACTAAATTGTAAATCCTGTAATTCACGGGAACTTCGTTCAGTTTGAACAATTGGACCACAATATATTTCATTCCATACAACAAATCTCAAAATATCAATAGGTTTAAAATTCCGTATCTCCTCTTACAGTTTCCTTCCAAATAAATGTTCGCAGGATTTGATTCCCGGTCCCGATAATTTATTAACCCCCTTAACATACCTCCATTTAATTTAATGATATAACCCTCAGAATATTTTTGTTGAGCATATAGGGGTTAAACAAGAAGAATTCCCGCAACAAACAGAATATCTGCTTAATCAAATTATTCATAATTTTAATTTTTGCGGGTTCTGGTTTAAAGCATTTATCTGTTTGATTATTATACTACTAACCCAAACAAATTAAATTTACCAATTAATAATAGAATATATAATTATCATTATAAATGTTTCAATAAAAAAAAAGCGGCAATATAATGCATAAAAGAAAGCAAGGCTATTAACCTTGCTTTCTTTATGAAAATATACGCATGAGAATTAATCCGGGTACGGCCTTTATTCTTAAATGGGAGAACCATCCCCTGAAAATATCCATTTGAATACTAACATCAGTAGTTATGTAAGGACTCAGGCTAAGTTAATTAATTTAAAAATCCAATAGATAAATGCCGCCAAAGCCATTGAAACAGGGATAGTCAGGATCCAGGCATAAAGCAGGCTCCTGGTTACACCCCAGTGAACAGCGGCGACCCGTTTTGTTAAGCCCACCCCCATTATGGCTCCTGTAATGGTATGTGTGGTACTGACAGGAATACCAAATGCCTCAGTTCCGAAAAGTAAGATTGCACCTGCACTGTCAGCTGCAACCCCTTCGAACGGAGTTAACTTTGTAATCTTTGAACCCATTGTCTTGATGATTCGCCATCCACCCATCAGGGTTCCGGCAGAAATTGCAGTATAGCAACTGATGACAATCCACATTGGGATATCGTGAATTTTTCCGTCAATGAAGTTAATATGTGCCCATGATGGAATTGAAGCCGGATCCGCTGATTTAAAATAGACCAATAATGAGGCCGATATAATCCCCATAACTTTCTGGGCATCATTTCCGCCATGTCCAAGACTAAGCAATGCGGACGAGAATAACTGACCCTTTCGAAACCAGCGCTTCAATCTGAAGGGGTTGAAACTCTTAAATATCCATATTAAAGCAATAGAGATGAAATATGAGAGGAACATCCCAATCAAAGGAGCCAGAAATATAAAAGCGGCTATTTTTAATATCTTATCGGAATGAACCACACTCCAACCCGAAAATGCAATTGCTGCGCCGGCAAATCCTCCAACCAGGGTATGCGACGAGCTGGAAGGGATCCCCAGGTACCAGGTGATCAGATTCCAGATAATTGCCGCGATAATGCCTGCCAGAATCACCTGAAGATTAATCATATTCGTATCCACAACTTTTGCAATTGTATCTACAATATGAAGCTCAAATATCCCGTATGCGGCAAAATTAAAAAACGCGGCCCAGATTACTGCCTGCAAAGGAGTAAGGACTTTGGTGGATACAACTGTTGCGATTGAATTGGCTGCATCGTGAAATCCATTGATTAAATCGAAAATTAAAGCCAGCACAACGATGGCAACTAACAAGGTAAAATCCATGTCTGATTATGATATTTTTACAATGATTGATGAAAAGACATTAGCCACATCATCACATTTGTCGATCGCCTTCTCGAGTGAGGCGAGGATATCTCGTTTCTTAATCAGATTTATGGCGTTTGTCTCTATCTCGAATAGATTGGAGAGATATTCCTGGTACAAATAGTCTACTTCACTCTCATAGGTGCTGATGGTAGCGCATGATTCGGCAAATTTCAGAAAATCAGACGCATTTTTTACGCTATGCAGAACCACCTGGATCTCCTTGGTAGCAGCATGTATGTAATCGGCTATTTTCCCAAATTCGACCGGAAAAGTAGGGAGCTTATAGAAATGAGTCCGGATGGCTGCTGTGTGAATATAGTCAACCACATCGTCTATTGTCGAAATCAGCTGGTGAATATCCTCCCGGTCAAATGGGGTGATAAACGTCCCGTTTAATTCAATAAGTAACTGATGTGTAATTACATCCCCGGTATGTTCGGCTTCTTTAATCAGTTTGATATAAACTTCCCGCTCATTCAAATCATTTTCACCCATCAATTTAATCAGCAAATCGGAGGATACTACCAGATTGTCCGCTGCCTCAATAAACAACGGAAAAAACTTGCGGTCCTTAGGAACAAGAAATCCGAATATTTTGTCCAGATTCATAATTTATATGATTTTAATAGTTTGAATTTAATTAGCGTGCTAATTTATGATTTTCTGTTGGAGGAATTGCAGATTTATCAACTGAAGTGACAGTTTTTAATCAATTTCGTCATATTAAACAAAATAAATCTGTAACGATTTGGAAATTAGGTGGCATTACAAATAATCAGGATTTCGTGTAGGATACAAAATCCCGTGTTGCTTTGAGCAGGTTTACCGTCTGAAGAAGCAGGTGTTTTGTTTCTGACATCACTCCAAAATATAAAACCGAATTGCGGCCGTTGGTCTCCTTTTTCTTGATTCTGCGAATCTGCCGCTTCTCCTGTTCACGCATCAGCTCAAGAATCTCTTTCCGTTTTTGTATCAGCTCATCAATCTGTTCAAATCTCGACTCTTTAATAATATGGAGTGCAAAATTAAGGAAATCGGTCACCTGATTGCTGAATTCGGTCAGCTCGGCATTCTGATCCTCGGCAAAAGGTCTGTGGTTATTGGCAAGATGTTCATGAAGCGGCCGGATCACATATTTAATCGAGTGTGCCATCTCCCGCAAATAATCTACAATCTGCACATAATAATGACCCGTCTCGATCGAATCGTGCTGAAGCTGCTGGATGATCCTGTAAGTATTGGCCTTAAGTCGTCTTGCCCGCTGATTAAACTCTTCAATCTCCGTCTCAATCTCCTCCAATAGCTTCATGTTTTCCGAATGAAAACCTGAAATGCCCAGATAATAGGTCTTTGAAATCATTATAATGGCATTCGAAGAATCTTCAGTGGTCTTGACCAGCACACTTTCGGCTTTGATTAATGGTTCAGAAAACTCTTCCGTCTCAGAAATCCCCGGCTCACTTTTAGGCAGGTTCTTACGATTGCGGGAAAATATAAGTATTAACCGTGCCACAATCATTCCGAGAATAAACCAAAAAAGAGGATAAAATCTTTCCATTAAAAAAAATAGCTTTTTTGCAACCGACAAATGTATTTCCGAGCGGGGAACTATAGTGCAATTAGTGTATTAAATAAACGTTAATTAGTCAGCCCAAATGAAAAATTGGAGGGAAGAGTAATTAAATTTAAATTTGCACTCAAGAACTCTAATAGTTACAGCGGATGATTCCAGTAAAAACAAGTACACCACAGAAATTATCAATTACTTCTTCCGTAATCATTACGGCTTTCACTGCCATATTAATGATGATTGCACATTGGCTGGGCTGGACTTTCTGGCTGCCCATATTTATTGCCGTTCTTTTTCTCATATCCTATTTCACTACCCTATACATCCTGTCTGTGCTTATCAATGATAAAATCACCCCTATTTATAAAACCATCAGTGAGGTTCCCTTTGAAATGAAACGGATTACCAAACTAATGCATGGGAACAGGGATCTGATTGCAGAAGTTGATCAGGAAGTGAAACAATGGGCCGAGGATAAGCTCGCTGAAATTGACCGTTTACGGGAACTCGAAAAATACCGGAAGGATTTTGTGGGAAACGTCTCTCATGAATTAAAGACTCCTATCTTTAATATTCAGGGGTATATCCTTACCCTGCTCGACGGAGGTCTGGAAGATCCCAAAATCAACCGCCTCTACCTGGAGCGGACAGAAAAGAGCATCGACAGAATGATTAGTGTTGTTGAAGACCTTGAATCGATCACAAAGCTTGAATCGGGAGAGCTGAAAATCAACAAAGAGCCATTCGACCTCGTGAAACTAACCGAAGAGGTGTTTGAATTTGAATTACGTGATTCAAAGGAGCGAAGAATCAGTATGAACCTTGTAGTCCCCCCAAATAAACCTGTATTTGTAATGGCCGACAAAAAGCGAATTTTCGAAGTCATCAGCAACCTGGTTGGAAATGCCATTAAGTATGGCAAGAAAGGGGGAAACGTAAATGTGGTTTTTTACGATATGGATAAAATGGTTCTTATTGAAGTGAGTGATGATGGTATTGGAATTGAGAAGAAGGACCTTATCCGGATCTTTGAACGTTTCTACCGCGTCGATAAAAGCAGATCAAGAATCCAGGGAGGGACCGGGCTGGGACTATCGATCGTCAAACACATCATCGAAGCCCATGAGCAGACGATTCACGTTAAAAGCCAGGCAGATAAAGGGACAACCTTTACCTTTATGCTTGAAAAATACAACAGATAAAAATATTTACATCCGATAATGGCAAACTCCAAATTATCACTATATTTATTTCCTTGAAATCCGGGCAATCAATTAATAAAAAAACAAATGGTAGAAAAAGATAATACGCCAAGAATACTTCTTGTCGATGACGAGGAGGATATACTCGAATTTGTCAGCTATAATCTTCAACGTGAAGGATTCCGCGTTTATTCAGCCCGTAACGGACTGGAAGCCATTGAAATGGCAGGAAAGGTTAAACCCGACCTAGTGATTCTTGATGTGATGATGCCCGAAATGGACGGTATCGCCGCCTGCGAGGAGATCCGTAAACTTCCAAGTTGTAAAAATGTGATAATTGCCTTTCTGACCGCACGCGGCGAAGATTATTCCCAGATTGCCGGCTTTGAAGCGGGTGCCGATGACTATATCACCAAACCTGTCCGCCCTAAAGTATTAATTAGCCGCGTAAAAGCATTGCTGAAAAGGGCCGGGGGAATTTCTGCCGATAACACCGATAACAGTAAGATACTGAATATCGGAAATATCGTGATTGACAAGGAACGGTACATCCTGATTATTGACAACAAAGAGCTTACATTGCCCAGAAAGGAATTTGAATTGTTGTCGTTGCTGGTTTCAAAACCGGATAAGGTTTTTACCCGCGATGAGATTTATAAATCGGTCTGGGGAAATAATGTGATTGTCGGCGATCGTACTATCGACGTACATATCCGGAAATTACGCGAAAAAATAGGGAATGATCATATACGGACTCTGAAAGGTATCGGATATAAATTTATTACCTAATTGCAGAAATTCAGATCCTAATATGTTCAAAAGGTAAAATAAAAAAAGATAAAATTCAAAATTTATGTGGGCAAGCTGGAAGCAGCCTTCCCGGGGAATTACCAGGTCCTCTTTGCATTTTGGACTTTAAAGTTTTAATTTTGCACTATCTTACAGCTCCTTACGCATCCGGGCAACGGGGATATCGAGCTGTTCCCTGTATTTGGCCACAGTCCTTCGCGCTATCTCATATCCTTTGTCATTCAGGATCTGTGTGAGCTTATCATCGTTCAGCGGTTTTTGCTTACTCTCATTGTCGATACACTCCTGCAAAATCGATTTGATCTCCCGCGTGGAGACCTCTTCTCCGGTATCTTTCTGCATCGATTCCGAAAAGAAATATTTCAAGGGGTAAATTCCAAAATGGGTCTGGATGTATTTGCTGTTCGAGACTCTGGAGATGGTGGAGATATCAAGGCCTGTCCGGTCAGCAATATCTTTTAGGATCATGGGACGCATTTTGGTTTCGTCCCCCTCCATAAAATATCCCTTCTGATACATTAATATCTCAGTCATAACCAGCATCAGGGTCTCCTGACGCTGTTTAATCGCATCGATGAACCACTTGGCTGAATCGATCTTTTGTTTGACAAAAAGAACCGCATCCTTTACATCGCGGGTCATTGACTTCCGGTTATCCTGATAAGACCGGAGCATATTGGTATAATGGCGGCTGATATTCAACTCAGGAACATTTCGCTGATTTAGACTCAGTTGCAGCTCATTGTCAATAATTTCCAGTATGAAATCGGGAATAATGGCCTGATTCCCCTGACTAATATTATTACTAAATGAATTCCCCGGCTTTGGATTGAGTTTAAGGATTTCATCAATTGCATCCTTCAATGCCTCGTCATCAATTCCAAATTTCCGGCTGATTTTATCGAAATGCTTGCGTGTAAACTCATCAAAGGCCTCCTTGAGGATCAGTCCGGCAAGTTTAAGCGCCGGTTTGTGTTCTCCCTTCCTGTCGATTTGTAATCTCAGACATTCCCGGAGATTCCGGGCACCCACTCCCGGAGGATCAAGCTCCTGAATCTTCCGAAGCACCTTAATCAGTTCACTCTCCTTGGTTTTTATATTCTGTGAAAATTCCAGATCATCAATGATTGAAAGAATATCACGCCGTAAATAACCATCTTCGTCGATATTCCCAATAATATGTTCAGCCAAAATGCTCTCGCGGGTATCGAACATCTCCATTCTAACCTGCTCCTGAAGATATTCATGAAATGAAGTCCCGTCAGAAAAGGGGATATCCATGACTTTGTCATCTTTCGAAAAGTTCTGAGTGTTATAGCGGTAGGACGGATAATCTTCTTCGTTCAGGTAATCACTAACTGAAAACTCCTCATTGTCATGATCCTCATTGGTTTTTAACTCATTGGAATAGTCCTCTTCGGCCGAGCCAAAATCTTCACCTTCAATTTCGAGTACAGGATTCTCTTCCAGTTCCTTCTTGATCCGCTGTTCAAGCATTAATCCAGGAAGCTCAAGCAGTTTAATAACCTGCAGCTGCTGAGGTGAAAGCTTTTGTAGTAATTTCTGTTGAAGACTTAATTTCTGCATATCCGGGTACCCTTTTTCCGTTCTAAAGGTAGCAAAAATATTGGATTACCTGAAAAAAAAACGGTGTTAGGCCTATCTACTCCTGTTTCTTAAAGGCTAAAACTCGCAATTCTTTGGAGTGCGGGCAAAAGGGATCACATCCCGGATATTACCCATTCCGGTTACAAAGAGGAGCAGTCTTTCGAATCCCAATCCAAAACCGGCATGCGGACAGCCCCCAAAACGTCTCGTGTCAAGATACCACTGCATATCTTCCTTAGGAATATTCATTTCATCCATCCGGCGCTCGAGCATCTCAAGTCGCTCTTCCCGCTGGGAGCCGCCAATGATCTCACCAATTTGAGGGAATAGGACATCCATTGCAGAAACTGTTTTCCCGTTGTCATCCATCCGCATATAGAAAGCTTTGATTTCCTTCGGATAGTTAGTGAGGATAACCGGTTTTTTGAATTCAACTTCGACAAGAAACCGTTCATGCTCACTCTGAAGATCGGTGCCATATCCGGTTATCGGATACTGGAATTTTCCCTTCTTGTTCTGTTTTGAATTCATAAGGATTTCAATCGCCTCCGTGTAGGTGAGTCTGACGAAATCATTGTCTGCTACAAATCTCAATTTTTCAATCAGTTCCATTGAGCGTTGATCCGCCGGTTTATTTTTTTCCTCCTCAACCAGCCGACTGCTCAAAAAGATCAGGTCATCCATACAATGCTCCAGGGTGTAATGGATCAAATATTTTAAAAATTCCTCAGCCAGATCCATATTATCATTAAGGTCGAAAAAAGCCACTTCAGGTTCAACCATCCAGAATTCGGCCAGATGGCGCGAAGTATTGGAATTTTCGGCACGGAACGTTGGACCAAATGTATAAATCCGGGACAACGCCATGGCGAACAGCTCACCTTCGAGCTGACCCGAAACGGTAAGATTTGCCGCTTTTCCAAAAAAGTCCTGAGAGTAATCAATAGCTCCCTCTTCATTTAACGGAGCATCCTTGGGAGGCAGCGTGGATACACGGAACATTTCTCCCGCACCCTCTGCATCAGAACTTGTAATAATCGGCGTATGTACGTTATAAAAACCCCTGTCATTAAAGAAGTTATGTATAGCAAAAATCATGGAATGACGGATTCTGAAAATTGCGCTGAAGGTTGCCGTACGCGGACGAAGATGAGCCACCTCCCGCAGGAATTCAAGCGAATGACGTTTTGGCTGAATAGGAAACTTCTCCGGATCTGCCACACCGATCACCTCAATGGCAAATGCCTGTAATTCAACAGACTGGCCTGATCCGGTTGATTCTACCAGTTTTCCGGTAACGCCAATAGCCGCACCGGTATTGATCAGCTTGAGGAGCTCTTCTCCAAAAGTTTCTACCTCGGCAACAATCTGCAAATTATGGATTGTTGAGCCATCATTTAAGGCAATAAAATTCACATTCTTGCTTCCCCGTCGGGTCCGAACCCAACCTTTTACAGTTATCTCTGCGCCAACCTGCCCCAATTTCAGAATATCAACAATCCGTAAGTTCTTCATCTTTTTAAGCTATAATTTAGAATCCTCCATGGATTCAACATTTAAATAATTTGATCAACAAAAGTAAAATTTTTGACCTTTCTACAACCCATTCTGTTCTGAAACTTTTGATTCTTAACAAAGAACTAATAATTGTATGTTTGCAAAAAATACCGGATGATGAGAAAAGTGGATAATTGGGAGGATTTATGTGAAAAACTTGGCGAACTTTTTAAAATTCATGTCGACTTGCATGGAGTACTTTTCCTGGTTGGTATGCGTGAACGGGGCCTCACTTTTCAGGAATTCTCGAAAGAAGAGAAACTAAACCTGATTAATCTTGGAAGTTGTACCCTTTACCAGGAGTTGGGTCTGGTAAAATCATACGGCCGCGACAAGGATGGCTGGCCCTTGTTTCACCAAAACGCGCTCGCTCCGTTGATCCCCGAAGAACTAAAACTGAAAACGCTGCAGGATTGTGCCATCCGCTATTTTCAGAAAGTTTTTGAGAATGAAATCTAACTAAATGACAGACATGTCGTTAGAAATATTTATGTCCCCCTCTGCGCGATTTTATTTCCCGTTTAAGTCCCCTTTAACTGACAATTTACTGCCTCCAAAATGAATAATTCAAAGGAAACACACACTTTATACGTTAACAGTTTATTGCCAGGAGATTCAGTTAAAACCCCCGTTAATTTTTAGGATTGTAAAATCTCATCTATTCGTCTCAGTTCAACCTCCGAAAAAATAAGATTATCGGTTGATGCAAGGTTATCTTTCAGCTGGGCGACGGAACTTGAACCAATTAAAACAGAGGTTACCCGCTGATCTTTCAACAACCACGCGATAGCCATCTGTGCCAATGATTGACCCCGCAATTTTGCGATCTCATTCAGATGCCCCACTTTTACAAGGGCCGGGCCAACCTGATCTTCACGCAAATATCCCCATGATTTTGCGGCACGCGAACCCTCGGGAATCCCGTCAAGATAACGGTTGGTAAGCAGTCCCTGGGCGAGAGGGGAAAAAGCAATAACACCTATTCCCTGCTCATCGGCGACATCAAGTAGTCCGTTCTCTGCCCAACGTTCAAACATCGAATATTTGGGTTGGTGAATCAGACAAGGGGTTCCAAGCTGTTTCAGAATTTGTGCGGCTCTTTTGGTTAAATCGGCGGGGTAGTTTGAAATTCCGGCATAGAGAGCCTTCCCTGACCGCACCGCATAATCAAGTGCCATCATCGTCTCCTCAAGCGGGGTATCAGGGTCCGGACGATGGGAATAAAAGATATCGACGTATTCGAGCCCCATCCTTTTAAGGCTCTGATCGAGAGAGGACAACAGATATTTTCTTGAACCCCACTCACCATACGGACCAGGCCACATCAAATACCCTGCTTTCGTGGAAATGATGAGCTCATCTCTGAAGGGGAGAAAATCCTGCCTGAAAATAACACCGAAATTTTCCTCTGCCGATCCGGGAGGGGGGCCATAATTATTAGCGAGATCAAAATGAGTTATCCCCTGGTCAAAAGCGTAACGAAGCATAGCCCGTCCATTCTCCAAAACATCAACTCCTCCAAAATTATGCCACAATCCCAATGAGATTTCGGGGAGTTTAATTCCGCTGCGTCCGCAACGACGATAACCAGTCTTGTTTTGATATCTTTCATTATCAGGTGTATAGCTCATCTAATCCGGCTTTAAAATTATGGTCATAAAATTAGAAATATTAAGTTATCCAAATTAATTATTTCTATATTTGTTCGATTAAATCATACACTAAAAAATGAGACAAGTAGCAATTGGAATTGATATCGGTGGCACAAATACGGCTATCGGAGTTGTCGACTACGAAGGCAACGTATTGTACGAAAAGAAACCTCAGCTGCCCACTCCGCAGAAAAGGGAAAACCCTAATATGACGATGGCCGTTTCAGAGGAGCTGATCGAAAAATATATCACCAGCCTTACTTCGGAGATTAAGACAGCTATTGATATTGTTAAGCAAATAAACCCGGATATTGAAGTTGCCGGAATCGGTATTGGAGCTCCTAACGGGAATTACTACAGCGGTACGATCGAGAATGCAGCCAACCTTCCTTTCGTCGGTGTCGTCCATTTTACCGATTTAATCCAAAAAAACTTCCCCGATATCAAACATGTGAAGCTCACTAACGACGCCAATGCGGCTGCACTTGGCGAGATGATCTACGGTGGCGGTAAAGGGATGAAAAATTTCGTAATGATCACTCTGGGGACTGGCCTGGGAAGCGGAATTATTGTCAATGGAGACCTTGTCTATGGCGCCGACGGCTTTGCCGGAGAATGCGGCCATACAACTCTTGTCCCTAACGGAAGATTATGCGGATGCGGAGGTTATGGACATCTCGAAGCCTATTGCTCCGCAACCGGCATCAAACGGACAGTCTTTGAACTGCTTGCCCAGTACAATGCTACCGAAAGTGAACTGGCTAAAGTCCCGTATGCCGAAATGACTGCAAAAATAGTTTATGATGCCGCAGAAAATGGTGACCCAATTGCCAGGGAGGTATTCCAGAATGCCGGTGAATTACTCGGCCGCTCACTTGCAGATACGGTACACTATCTTAGTCCTGAAGCTATCTTCCTTTTCGGCGGTGCAGCTGCAGCAGGCGACTATATCTTCAAGCCCACCAAAGAGAGCCTCGAACGCTTTGTCCTTCCAACTTTCCGGAATAAGGTAAAAATCCTCCCTTCCAAACTCAAAGAGGGTTCAGCCGCCATTGTTGGCGCAAGTGCGCTGGTCTGGAAGGAACTGGAAAAGAATCAAAATCAAGGGTAACTGAATTTCTTTTTTATATACTATTTAATCCCTCAATCAATTGTCCTTGGTTGGGGGATTAAATTTAAATGGTTATTCCTAATCTGCAATCTTTCGAATGGGATGACTCATGCGATTGAAAGTGGCACCAATTTTGTTTATCTTTAAATTCATAACTATTTAAATCATATGAACATGAAACGAGTAATTCTTGTGCGTCATGCTAAAAGTGTTTCTCATGGTTACGACCAGGATTACGACCGAATTCTGACGGACAGGGGTGAAGAAGATGCGCTGAAAATTAGTCAGGCACTTCAGAAGATAAACATTCATCCCGATTTGATTATTGCCAGTCCGGCAGTAAGAACAACCCAGACTGCCCGAATATACGCCCAAACTTTAGATTACCCTTTCAGTTCGATTCTGTTTGAGAAGAAATTGTACAGCGGAAAAACTTCAGAAAACTTTCTGGCCATGCTAAAGGAGCTGGAAGACGAGAAAGAGACGGTGATTGTTTTCGGACACAACCCGACCATCTATTATTATATGCACTTCCTGATCCGCCAGTTCAGTGACGATGTTCCAACCTGCTCAACAGTAGCAGTTGATTTTGAGGTGGATAGCTGGAGTAAATTAAGGGAAGGCGAAGGTAAAATAGCCTTCCGCCTAATTCCGGATATGTTTACCAGTTAAACTTAACCGTCTGCTTTATATCAGGGTGCAAGCTCAGTGCCACAGGGCATGTTTTAGTCACTGCCTCAAGGATCGCCTTATCTTTTTCGGAGAAATCATTCTTCGGGAATGTAAATTCAACGACAATTTCTCCAATCCGGCGTGGCTCTGACGACATTATTTTGGTGGTTTCTATCGTTGTCCCTTTTAGATCCAGACCCTTGTCCCTGGCTTTTATCCCAATAATGGTCAGCATGCAATCACTTAGCGCAGTAGCTACTAAATCGGTAGGAGAAAAAGCCTCCCCTTTACCCTGATTATCGACCGGAGCATCGGTTATCAGTTTTTGACCCGAACGAATATGCTCATTTTCAGTCCGAAGTTCCCCCAGATAAATTGTACGAGAAGTTGCCATAATTGAAATATTTTGGGTGCAAGTTAATAAAAACTGTTTATTCATTTTTGCCTTTAGAAAAGAGTTAACTTCGTATCCGAATTTTAAAGTATAGATCATGTTTTCAGGAATTATTGAAGGAATGGGTACCGTGGTGGCGATCGAAAAGGAGCGTGAGAACGTCCATCTGACCTTAAACTGCGGTTTTATCGAAGAATTAAAGATCGATCAGAGCCTCTCCCATAATGGGGTGTGCCTGACAGTTGTGAAAAAGAATAAGACCACCTACACGGTTACAGCCATTATGGAGACATTGGCAAAAACTAACCTCGGATTACTTAAAGTTGGGGACAAGGTTAACCTGGAACGCAGCATGATGATCAATGGTCGTCTCGACGGCCACATCGTTCAGGGGCATGTTGATCAGACGGCAGTTTGTTCAAAAATCGAAGAATCGGACGGAAGCTGGTACTTCACGTTCAATTATGACTTCGATATAGATAAGGCTCGCCAGGGATATATGACCGTTGAAAAAGGCTCCGCAACGGTGAACGGGGTAAGCCTCACCGTTGTAAACTCCAAAGATGACTCCTTTCAGGTTGCTATTATCCCCTATACTTACGAAAACACCAATTTTCACACATTCAGACAGGGAACAGTTATCAATCTTGAATTTGATATTATCGGTAAATACCTGAGCAGGCTTGCCAGTTATAAATAGGTAATTGAATATTGGGGAAGGTTCGGATTGCAATCAGCCAGGTTATAATTTCAAATGTGGGAGGACTTGGCAGATCTTCAATTCAGCCATTTGCCTTTCCCGGTTTTTCGGAGATGTCGGGCAGTATTAATTTAATTATCAAAATTATACAACAATGAAGATTCTATTTTTATTCGCTTTCCCAATGATGATCTCCACTGCACTTCAACCAGAATCTAAAGAAACTGTCGTTCAGAAGGCTGCCCGCATTCACAAAGCTGTTCTGACGGTCGACACTCATTGCGATACACCGATGAATCTGACCAAAGGTGATTTTAAGCTGGCCGAAAGGCATGATGCCAAAACTACCGGAACTAAAGTTGACCTTCCAAGAATGAAAGAAGGTGGGCTTGACGCCTCGTTTTTCGCGGTATTCCTTAGTCAGGGGCCCAGAACCACTCCTGGACATGCCAATGCCAATAAAAAAGCGTTAGAAATTTTAAACTCTATTTCCCGGAGTGTTCAGGCTTCACCGGAACTGGCACAAATAGCCCTGATTCCCGATAATGCCTACACCTTAAAAGCAGCAGGCAAACGATCTATCTTTATTGGCATGGAAAATGGATACCCTATCGGACACGATTTGTCAATGATTGAAAAATTCTGGAACCAGGGGGTCCGTTACATCACCTTATGTCATACATCAAATAATGATATCTGCGATTCCTCTACAGACAAAAAAGGGGCTGAATACAATGGGCTATCCCCTTTTGGCGTCGAGGTTGTCAAAGAGATGAACCGGGTCGGAATGATGGTCGATGTCTCACACATTTCGGACTCATCGCTCTATCATGTCCTGAGAATAACCAAACTGCCCGTAATTGCAAGCCACTCCTGTTCCAGGGCAATCTGTGATAATCCAAGAAATCTGACTGATGACGGACTTCGGGCTGTTGGCAAAAACGGGGGAGTCATTCAGATGTGTATCCTTTCCGATTATGTGAAAACTCCCGATCCAAACCCGGCCCGTGATTCTGCCAGAGCGGCAGTTCGCCTTAAGTATCATGATTTTTCAGGAATTAGCGCTGAACAGGAGAGAAAAGGCTGGGATGAAATGCGTGAAGTTTCAAAGAAATTTCCTCAACATCTTGCTTCCGTTAAAGACGTGGTAAACCACATCGATCATATGGTAAAAATTGCAGGTATCGACCATGTGGGTATTGGAACCGACTTTGACGGCGGCGGCGCGGTATCTGGATGCTTTGATGTTTCTGAAATAGGAAATATCACCCTTGAACTGGTAAAACGCGGCTATGACGAAGAACAAATCCGTAAAATCTGGGGAGGCAATCTTATGCGGGTTTTCACCACGGTTTTAAAAGGCGCTGAAACCACTCTGAAATAGTTAATCCGTTAATTATCCCCCCTATATTCAAGAATATCCCCAGGCTGACAGCCGAGAACTTTACAAATAGACTCAAGGGTATCAAACCTGACCCCCTTTGCCTTGCCGGTTTTCAGAATTGAAAGATTTACAGTAGTCAGCCCAATACGCTGTGACAGTTCATTTAACGACATCTTCCGCTTTGCCATCATTACATCCAGATTAATTATTATGGCCATAACTAGATAAATGATTCTTTTTCCCTCTTCACCTCCAAAGCGGTTATGACAAATTGCTTTACAACCCATAAGATTGCAGCAAGCAGCAGATAAACGGTTTGAGGACTATTGATTATCAGCAGTCGCGTAAACGACCTGAGGACTAAATTTAAAATACTCACCAGCGAAGTCCATTCCATGATATGTACCTCACTAAAATTGTTCATGACCGTTTTGGCGGCTCCTAAGGCTCCCAGTCCAAGACACGCAAAAATCATTCCGTTAAAAACCTTCAAACTTCGTTTGTCAAAGTAGCCTCTGCGCTGATATCGCCTGAACAAACGGATTAACAACCACGATAAATAAAGGAAAATAAGATTGCTGCAGATTTGAACGATAAACCAGACAAATGGATTCTCATTGCCCGGAACGACCGCATGGTTATTGTTGTTGAGCAAAAATGGTATAAACCACCTGGTGTGATATACCAGTGCAAGACCGGAAAAATAAATGGTCAACCACAAAACCAATCTAATAAGGGTAATTTTGGAGAATCGAACCTTGAACATCAGAATAACACTTAAAAGTTATTCCACAAAGGTATTGCAAGTTTTAGATAAAGACTTGTATATTTATCGTTTTATTTTAAATATATTAAATAAAACAATAAATAAATCAGAAATATGTGAAATAGACCGTATTTAATTAGCTGACATCCAATACCCTGCACCGGGATCAGTTCTGCGTAGTGAAGACAACGCCGCAAGGGCTTCACTTTTGTCTGAATAAGACTGAACGATAACCAAAAATGTACCGTTCGACAAGGATTTGAGTTCAGAATTAAATCCACCGGCCCGCAGCTTCCCGAGGAATTTATCTGCATTCTCCCTTTGCTTAAAACACCCCCCGATCAACCGGTATTTTGCATTGGGTTGACTTGATATTTTTTCAGGAGATACGGTATTTACCGCAGTTTTTGAGATAGTTGAGTCCAATTTTACAATTACCGCCTTTTCGGTATGAATGGTTTCAATTTTGGAAGTTGCTGCAGGTACCAAAGGATCATTGAGGGGGATTGAAGCTGTACTTGAGGTTTGCAGCGTTGAAATTGAATGATTGATCCATGAATATTTCGAAACAGGGACAAAAATCAGTGCCAGCAATATTGGAATTCCGACAGCCAGAGCCTTAATTTTTCTTGAACCGGCAACTGAACGTACCGCATCCTTATTGTTGAATACTCTTTTTGATGGTAAAATCTCCTTCCACTCAAGTTGTGGGAACTGAAATCCTTCCATTCCATAAGCTTCGAGTAAAAAATTCTCATGAACGTCAGGTTCGAAGATTAATTTTTCATTCCGATCAAAATGAAGTGATCCAATATTTTGAAATTCTATTTTCTCTCCATTTTCGAGCTTCGACCAAACCTCGCTGACAAATTCAGAAATGATCTGGCGGGCTTCGATATAACCGATCCCTTCGACTTCTGAAATATAATGGACCAGCAGTCCGTCGTTCTTACTCAGTTTACCGGTAAAGATAATCTCCTTAACAGGTGGATTAAAGCTATTGCTGGCCAAATCCATCTCTGCAGGACGGTAGTTGGTAACAAAGCCGCCGAGATCCGGAACAATCACACAATCATGTAACCGCAATAATTCTATTAGATAAAACGTAACATCCATATCCTGCTATTTTCAAAGTATCAAAAATAAGGAAAAATAGGGGTTTCGCACGAGTTTTAAGAGAAAAATAATTACATCTTTTCTAAAATCATGGAAGCAAAGGATATACACCTAATAAAAAATCTTAATTTTGATTTTATAAAAACTTGAAAATATGGGACGACAAGTATTGGTTACCGGTGGATCAGGATATATTGGTTCACACACTGTTGTAGAGCTGCAGGCTGCTGGATTTGAAGTGATAATTATTGATGATCTGTCCAATTCAACCGCAGATGTGGTTGATAATATAGAGAAAATCAGCGGAATCAGGCCCGTTTTCGAAGAGTTTAACCTGCTGGATTTGGACCGGTTGGAAACATTTTTTGAAAAATACAACGGAATTGAGGCAATTATCCATTTTGCGGCCTTCAAAGCCGTAGGGGAATCGGTCGAAAAACCACTCTACTATTACCGTAATAATCTGGTTTCACTGATGAATATTCTGGATTGTATGTCAAAATATCATATTTCTAACCTGGTATTTTCATCATCCTGTACAGTTTACGGGCAACCCGATCAATTACCAGTCACAGAATATACACCAAAAAAAGATGCTGAATCCCCTTACGGAAATACGAAGGCAATCAGCGAAGAGATTCTTCGTGATGTTGTAAAAGTCGCTACTGACTTAAATATCATTGCCCTCCGCTATTTCAACCCGATTGGGGCACATCCAACCGCACTGATCGGCGAACTTCCACGTGGCGTCCCGAACAACCTTGTCCCATTTATCACTCAAACAGCCGCCGGAATCCGGCAACAGCTCAGTGTCTTCGGCAACGATTATAACACGCCAGATGGAAGTTGCGTGCGGGACTATATCAACGTTGTTGATCTGGCAAAAGCTCATGTAATCGCCATTAACCGTCTGATTAACAAAACAAATGCCGATCGCTACGAATTTTTTAATATTGGAACGGGAACCGGGGCTTCTGTCCTTGAGGTCGTCAATACCTTCGAGGAGGCAACCGGTGTAAAACTGAACTATAAAATAGTAGCCCGACGTGCGGGAGACGTGGAAAAAATTTATGCTGATACCTCCATTGCCAATTCTGTTCTCGGATGGAAAGCGCAGACCTCTTTGCACGATACGCTGATATCGGCCTGGAACTGGGAAAAGAACATCCGGAATATTAGCTAACATATTGATCTACATAAATAATACATAATAAAACAATAAAATGAAAACACTATTAATCACAGGGGGTGCAGGTTTTATCGGCTCACACGTAGTAAGGCGGTTCGTAAATAAATATCCTGATTATAAGATTGTCAATCTTGACGTTTTAACCTATGCCGGAAATCTTGAAAACCTCAGGGATATCGACACCCGGTCAAATTATGAATTTGTAAAGGCAGACATCAATGATGGAGCCGCAATGAACGATCTCTTCGAAAAGTACCAGTTTGATGGTGTCCTTCATCTTGCCGCGGAATCGCATGTTGACCGTTCGATTGCCGATCCAATGGCCTTCATCATGACAAACATTGTTGGTACTGTCAACCTGCTGAATGCCGCCCGTAAAATATGGAATAATGGCAGCGAAGGTCATCGGTTTTATCATATTTCAACTGACGAAGTTTATGGCTCTTTGGGTGAGAGCGGCCTCTTCCTGGAAACAACATCCTACGATCCGCACAGCCCTTATTCTGCTTCCAAAGCGAGTTCTGACCATTTGGTACGGGCCTATCACGACACCTATAAATTGCCTGTTGTAATTACAAACTGCTCGAATAACTACGGTCCAAACCAATTTCCCGAGAAGCTTATCCCATTGGCGATTCATAATATTAGTCAAAACAAACCCATCCCAATCTATGGGAAAGGGGAAAATATAAGGGACTGGCTCTATGTGGAAGATCATGCCGCTGCCATTGATCTGGTATTCCATGAAGGTAAGGATGGTGAAACTTACAATATTGGTGGTCACAACGAGTGGACGAATATCTCTTTAATCAAGCAGTTATGCATTACAATGGATAAAAAGCTTGGGCGTGAGCCCGGAACAAGTGAGAAATTGATTACTTACGTTAAAGACCGGGCAGGCCACGACCTTCGATATGCCATAGACTCTTCAAAAATCCAGCGTGAACTTGGCTGGGCTCCTTCCCTTCAGTTTGAGGAGGGGATAGAAAAAACGGTCGACTGGTACCTGGCAAATACAGAATGGCTTGAAAATGTTGCTTCAGGAGCCTACGAGAAGTATTATGAAAAACAGTACGTTTCGAGATAGTCAGGAATTCCATGAATAGCGGGGAGAGGTTGTTTTAATACGATGGTAAGATTGAAATAACCTCTCTTTTTTATTGCCTCATTCATCAAAAAGTGATGACTCTTTAAAGGGTAAATGGTGAAAATTCAGGAACTCCAGGTATTCCTCCTGAAACGTTTTTTTCCAGTGATATTGCTCCTGGCTTTGGATATAGAGCAAGGTACTGTCGAGTTGAGACCGGCTTATGGAAAAAGCGGCAAATCCCTCTGCCCAGCCAAAGGAACGAAGCGTTTCGAAATTTTGCCTTAGCCAGGTAGTCGAACTCTGTTTAATAGGGATAATGGCCGATTCGACCGAAAGCTTTATCGGAAGGGAGACTAAAAAATGGACGTGATTCTCTGTCCCCCCAAGTGCAACAAGAACCATCCCCTTTGATTTGACAACAGCAGAAAGATAGGCAGAGAGCTGGCTCCGGATCTCGGCAGTGAGAAAATTCTTCTGATGATAGGTCCCTATCACAACATGCATAAGACAACTGATGAACTCCTTCGACATAAGCTCAGTGATATAAAAGCTGGTTATTTAATCGGTCCTCCCACGCCACAGATCAGGGAGATAAAAAAACAAAGAATATTCTTAATTATCATAACTCTTTGGCTAAATAGAATCTGAACTAAATAGAAAAATCTTATGAAAAGCTAATTCACGTATTTCCCGTTAACAAGCTTAAAACCTATTCTTTCCAAATAGTTATTATGCTCCTTGCTTTGGGGTTCAATCAGAATATGGCTGTAACCTAAAAAATCAATACAGCGTAACTCGCACTGGTAAAATGTTCTGGCAAGCTGCGAATTACGATATTTGGGGACCATATAATCAATGCAAATCCTTAAAGTATCCTCATCCTTAATCTCCGCGATAATTAATCCCACAGTCTCCATCTTTGAGAATAAAAGGGCCACAAGAAACTCCTCCTCAATACCAAAATCAAAACGGGGGAAATATCGGGTGATGTCATCCTTGTAATAGTCCAGAAAGTAATTTAAGAACCGATCCTCACGATCAGGAATAAAAATCACCTCCATGGATCTGTTTTTTTCGAGGTAACGACGAAGTCGGTAGATAATCACTGCACCCGCTACTATCGCCGACACTCCAAGGACATATGACTTGACCAAAAATCCTCCGATTGCAAGCCCGCCGATCAAAAGGATATAATAGGGCCAGTTTTTAACTCCAGGCTTAACCAAAAAACTACAGGATAGCAACGTAAAGGCTAAAATTCCATAGTATAAACTGAAATATGCATTTGTGATTTCCATAATATACCCGAACAAAGAAATCGGGATATTGTTTAAATAAACCGGAAATCATTAAGGAAAATCAGGTTAAATCTATTTACACAACACCCTGGTTAGTATCTTTTAACTTATCAAATTGCACTTTGGCCGACTTTGTTGTTATTTTTGTATATATGGAGTATATCCTAAAAGTGCTAAGTGTTTTTCTTGTTGCCAGTGTTAAATATTTCTGGGCGACACCTTATTCATTCGGACTTAAACTCAATGAATGGGAGACCATATTATTCATGGAAACGGGAGGAATTTTGGGATTCCTGTTCTATTATTACTTCTTTGGATTCATGTTTAAGGAGTTAAAATTATTATGGCCCATAGTTTACCATTTCACGCCGGTTCAGTTTAAGGTGAGATTTGAAATGTGGCTTACACACCGGCGGGCCAAAAAGATCAATGCCAGAAAATTCACTTTAAAGAATAAAATAATTATTCTGATGCGCAAACGGTATGGGATCTGGGGACTGGTGATCCTCTCGCCGGTAATTCTTTCAATTCCTGTCGGAGCTTTGTTAGGTAATAAGTATTTCAAAAGGAATCAACACTTTATCCCGTATATGATTCTTTCCATCCTAATCTGGGGAGTAACCTCGGTCGCATTTTTCAGTAGCTTCATGAGTCATTAGGATCCCATTTTCCGAAGCAGTTTTTCCGACCGGTTGATAAATCCCGCAGATCCCCCCTCCTCTCTCAGGGTTTGAATTACGGATATCAATTCCCCTTTAATATCTGGTAATTGCAGCGTTATATTGTAAAGAATCTGCATGGCAAATACCCTGACGGCTGCAGGCTCAGATGGATGCATCAAATCAAAACATTTGTTGACAAGAATTACAAGGTAATCCTCCGGAATAGTGTAGCGACTAAGTATTCGGGTAAAATGTCTTTTCAAAGAGCCGTCTTGGGTGGATATAAGCAGTCCAATAATCTGAGGCAGCTTGTCGGCCAGCAATTCGGGGCACTCCTCTGAAGCATTATCAATAATCCACCATGATCTCCAGGCCAATCGATGATCTGTCGAATCAACAGATTCAAACAATCTGTTTAGCAGGCATTTATCCGTTTTAACCGCTTCTTTCCAAAGTCCAAGCTCATTGGCTCCAATCCGATATATTTCCTGCCTGAAAGCACGATCATCCATGTTCGCTCGTATTTCTTTCCCGGAGATAATCGTAAAAGGCCAATTGAGACTTAACCTGGGGTGATTGACCCTGATTTTTGATCACATTATTCAGGTCATTATCAAGAATCCTCGCCGCAGTATTGTCGTGCCATTGCAAATTGAAAAAATCAATCAGCTCTTCCTTGATCTCCTGATCATAAATAGGTGTGGCCACTTCTACCCGCCTGTCAAGGTTTCGGGTCATAAAGTCAGAAGACGAAATATACACTTTTTCCTCGCCGCCACTAAAAAAATAAAACAACCTTGAATGTTCCAGATACCTGTCGATCATTCCTATTGCCGGAATATCCAGCTTGCCGTCCGAATTGGAGGTGAACATCGAAAACATCCCCCTGACATTGAGTCTGACATCCACGCCACATCTGGCAGCCTCTTCTATTTTGGTTATAATTTCCACATCAACCATATTGTTGCACTTCAAATAGATACGTGCCTCAACTCCCGCTTTCGCATTGACGATCTCCTGTTTAATCATCGCCACGATCTTTTTTCGCATGGTAAAAGGCGAAACCAGCAAGTGTTGAAACCGGCTAATCTTGTAATTACGGTCAAAAAAATCAAAAACACGGGTAACTTCACGCGTAATATTTGGATCGGTCGTACATAATAGCTGGTCGGAGAATACCTTGGAAGTCACTTCATTAAAGTTACCGGTACCGATAAGTGCATATTTCTTCGTCTCTTTATCCTCTTTCCGCATAATCAGGCATAGCTTGGAATGTACTTTCAAGCCCGGAACTCCAAGTATCACCTTTACATTTTCCTTATCCAGCATATTGCCATATTCAATATTATCCTGTTCATTGAATCGGGCACGGAGTTCAAGAACGACCGTTACTTTTTTGCCATTTCGGGCCGCATTGATTAATGCATTAATTACATGAGAGTTACGCGCCATTCGGTAACCGGTAATTTTAATTTCTGTCACTTTGGGGTCAATGGAGACTTCGCGCAATAAATCAATAAAATGGAAAAAAGAGTGATAGGGAAAATGGAATAAAATGTCGCTTTTATTGATGCTGTTTAAGTACGTCTGACCGTGCACTATTTTCTTATGCCTGACCGGACTGATCGGCGGATAGTAAAGGTGTTCAGCCCCCACCTGGGGGAAATCCATAAAATCCTTAAAATTGTGGATCCGGCTTCCCGCAATTACCACATCCTCTTTCTTGAAATTTAGTTTATACAGCAGAAACGAGAGGAAATTATCGGGAATCTCTTTCTCGTGAACGAAGCGAACCAGGGCGCTATTCCCACGCTTGACAATACTTTTGGCAACAAGCTTAACATAGCTTTCGGCTACATCATCATCCAAATCAAGTTCAGCATCCCGGGTTACTTTGAAAATATAGGAGCTGATCTTATGATAATTAAACATATAAAAAGTATCATCCAATTCATAGCGAATGACATCTTCGAGCAGGATGATGTAAGTGGCATCGTCCTTTGAAGGAATGATAACAAACCTCGGAAGGGAATCCGTTGGAACTTCAATGAGTGCATATTCCGACTTTTTATTTTTGGCCATATCGACGGCAAGGTAGATAGCGTCGTCGCTGAGCAAGGGTATTTTAGACCCTTTTTTAAGGATTATAGGCATAATCCGGGGGCGAACCTCCCGTTTAAAATAACGGGTTACAAACTCACCCTGGTCCGGATTGAGCTGGTTCTCATTCACAATATGGATGTTCACGGCGGCCAGTTCCTCTAAAATCTGATTATATGTCTTCTCAAACTGATTACTTTGTTCGACGACGATATCTTCAATTTGTGTGAGCACGTCACGTGGATTTCCGCCTTCAGCGAGCGTGAGTTGTCCCACCATGGCCAGTCGCCGGAGTATGGCTACGCGAACCCTGAAAAACTCATCCAGATTATTGGAATATATTCCAAGAAATTTAAGCCGCTCAATAAGAGGGACTTCGCGTCTGGAGGCTTCCTGAAGAACCCGTTCATTAAAGGATAACCAGCTTATTTCCTTACTTCTAAATCGTGTGTTCATGGCGTTTGATCCCAATAATAATTTCATAAAGATAAAAATTCATTCAGCATAAAATAAACTCGAAGCCGAATTCTTGTTTAGGACTGATTTTTCTCGTAAATTTGATGGTATAACTAAGAAAAAAAGATGACAGAAAAAGAATTAAAAGATAAATATACCCAAATTTGCCATCTGCTTTCGGCAAGAAAATTAAAACCGGCCTTCGACCTGCTGGAACAATTAATCTTAGGAACGGGTCTGGGGGAATTACATGAGCAATATATCAGCCTTGAGCAAAATTACAAATTTATGCTCAAATATACGGTTGAAGGAATCAACGATCCTGAAAGGCAAAAGATATATGAGCATTTACTGATATCCACTTTCGAGATCGCCGATACTACCTATGAAAACCTTCGAATGAAATACTCACAAACAATTGAATATCAAAAAAAAAGAGGATTCTCAAAGCATTATATTACCAATTTGGAAGGTTTCTCCCATGATTTGGAGAAGTATTCGGTACAAAAAGAGCTCCGGACATTACTTGCTGATGCCTCCCCTGAATCTTTTAATACCCGGCTCGATGCTGAATCCCATTTACAAAAAATCTTTACCCTCTTTTACCATTTCTGGTTTGTTGACCGGCTGTCAGGAGATGAAATTCAATTTCTTGAATCATTCCTGAAAAATGAGGCTATACCCTACTTCGAAAAATCGGTGGTTATTACGGCCATTACCCTTAGCCTTATGCGATATTTCGATGAGCATAAAATCATCCTCCTTTTTAATGTCTGCGAAAACCCTGATGAAGAAGTGAGTCAAAGGGCTTTAACCGGCCTGGTAATCGGGATCTATTATTATGATCAACGCATGCCTTTCTTTCATGCGATCACGGGAAGGTTACAAATTTTCATGGAAAATCAACGGTTCAGATCCAATTTTGAGAAGACGATTCTTCAATTTATCCGGAGTAAGGAGACAGAAAAAATACAGCGGAAGCTGCAGGACGAGATCTTTCCGGAAATGATCAAGCTTAGCCCAAATCTCCGTAACAAACTGAGCATCGAGAGTATGCTGGGGGAAGGGTTAACCGAAGATAAGAATCCGGCATGGCAGGAAATATTAAAAGATGCTCCAGGACTGATGGGGAAGATGGAGGAACTAACAGAGATGCAACTCGAAGGAGCCGATGTATTTTTAAGTTCATTTTCAATGCTTAAGCATTACCCCTTTTTTAGCGAGACTGCTAACTGGTTTTTTCCGTTCACACCTCAACACCCCGAAATTATAAGAAATCCGATAAATAAGGAGTCCGCCGAAGATCTCGCTTTTACGCAATTGATCCAAAAATCTCCGATGCTTTGCAATTCAGACAAATATTCATTTTATTTTAGCATTATGAATATCCCTCCGGATTATAAACAGCTGGTATCCGATTCCCTAAAAGCCGAGGCAGAGCAAATGGAGGAAATAACCAAGGACGAGGCCTTTCTGATGCCAGATAAAAATGCTGAAATTATAATAAGTCAATACATTAGAGACCTATATCGTTTTTTTAAAATTCATCCACAACACGCTGATTTTGAGGATATATTTGCCTGGAAATTTGACTTCCACAATAAATTTGCCTTCTCGAAATTATTGGGCGAAGACCCAAAAATGCAGTTAAATATTGCAGAATTCAATTTTGCGAAAAACTATTTTCAGGAAGCTGCTGATCTTTTCGAATTGCTTCTTCAGGAAACAGAAGATGCTGAAATGCTTCAAAAATTAGCCTTTTGCTACCAAAAAATGGGTGATTACAAAAAAGCCCTTAACTTTTACCTGAAGGCGGATCTTTTCGATCAAAACAAACTTTGGACATATAAAAAAATCGCATTGTGCTACCGGAATTTAAAGAAGCCGGCAAAAGCTCTTGAATATTATCAGTTAGCAGAGATCCTGGAGTCAGATAACCTAACATTGCAGATTTCAATCGGACAATGTCAGATGGAGCTGAATCTTTATGAAGAGGCGCTCAAGACCTATTATAAAGTGGAATACCTTTCCCCGGGAAACAGGAAGATATGGCGTCCTATTGGGTGGTGCTCCTTTTTACTTGGCCGGATTGAGCAATCGGAGAAATATTTTGAACGGTTAATCAGTGATCATCCGAACAAATACGATCTGCTTAATATGGGCCATGTACAATGGTGCCTGGGAAACAGAAAAGCCGCGCTCGAATATTACAAGCAGAGCATAAACGATTCCGAAAGTTCTGAAAAGGATTTTATGGAGGCATTTGATGAAGATATTCATAATCTGATTAAACAAGGTGTTAATCCGGATGATGTTCCAATTATGCTGGATCAGTTAAGGTATTTTTTAGAGGATTAAAGTTGCCAGGTTGAAAACTATCTAAAAATACCGTGGGATATTATGACGTGCTCTTCGTATTGTGACAAAATCGTAACTGATCATAAATTCATGAGTGCCGGAATTAACCTGCGTCGGACGGAACGTCATCAGGTCGTAGGAGTACCCGAATTTAAGCTGCGGATTTACACTGAATTGAAATATAAGCCCATAGGAGTTTCTAAACCGGTATGCAGCGCCTACCCATACCCGATCGTACACTAATAAATTTGCAGTAATATCTGTATAACTGATGTAAACAGGCGTATTTACTGCCCTGCAGTACAATACTGTAGGTTTAAACTTAAGAACATCATTTAAAAAAAAAACATATCCTCCCATCAGGTAATAATGGAGAACTTCACGGTAGACCTTCACGTGATCATCGCTTTCCACGGTATTTTGCAATATCTTAGGGGATGATGCACCTAAAAAAAAACGGTCGCTGTGCCACAGTATTCCAACCCCGGCATTAGGAAGAAACTTGGATTTGATATCATAGGCAAAGACCAGGTCCGGATTTTGATTAATCGCCAGATCGGTCAGATTCGACTGGTAGATATTGGCCCCCCCTTTTAATCCAAAAGAGAGAAATTGATTTCCGGAGATCTTAACCCTAAACGCGTAATCCAGATAAACACCGTTTTGCTTTACAGGACCCCAGGAATCATTTACAATGGAAAATCCGACCCCCACATTAAACCTGGGTATTGAACCGCTAATAGTTAGGGTATTTGTATTTGGAGCCCCATCGAATCCTATCCATTGGGCCCTTGAAATGGCCGTAAAACTTAAATCCTCTGAAATTCCGGCATAAGCGGGTTGAATGGCCAATAGGTTATTCATATACTGGTTATACACCGGATCTTGCTGTGTAAACCCCATAAAAGGCATACCAAGCAGAATAACCAGGATTAAACCTGGTATCCTGAAAGCCAATATGAGAATCCTGTTTCTCAAAATAAAACCTTTAATTATCAAATATAGTGATAATCTGGTTGAATTCATCCTCCCTATTGGCAGTTTCTTATTGTTTTATCAAATGATCACCAGAATATTTGGATTTGATGATCTGCCAAATTTAATTCCTGGTTTTTTTCAAAGTTTGCCTATTTACGATATAAAATTCATCAGTTAAATTATTTTGCAGACTTCCTTAATGAATATAGATTTCACAAGCAACCCCACATCGCAATAATTATTAGCATATTAAAATTTATATGTCAAAGCTTTTAGAGTATCGCCATGATGTTCTTTACGATAGCAGAAACTAAATAATGGGGGTGAATTGATGGAAAGGGGTGAATTAAAAAGCGCCTTAAAATCCGCACATGCTTATCAGGTTATTCGAAGCAACCTTTTTCTTTATTAATTATTCATCATCAGCCATTTTGCAATACTCGATGAAATATCATTTCCTTGAATATCCTCGACCCATTGGTATTGCCCAATTGGATTTAATGCATCAAAGAACCATTCAGAATCGTCAGTAACTATAAAATCAAAAACGCCATGGGTCAGATTAAGTTCATTCATTATCTGAATGGCCCTAATTTTAATATTCTTGGGAGGATGTATTTCGGTATAATTATTGGTAATGCTTTCCAGGATATTACCGTCCTTATCCACTTTTGCTTTAATTTTGCCAATAAAATATTCATGCCCTACTACACTGCATCTCACCAGATAAGCATTTCTGGTAAGCGGACAGCTAATTTCGGAGTTAATATCCCGGATTGATGCATTGAATAAACTGGTGCAATTTCCGCTGCAATCTCCCAGCGATTTTTCTATACATCCCTGATCCATAAGCTCCAACAGACGCTCCTTTTTTGTTCCGAAAAAACTATTCAAATAATTTATGTCATTTGAGCAAATGAAGGAAGGCCATTTTAATCCGGTATTGTTAGAAATAGCAAATTCGCGGAACCTGATTTCGCCATAAAAATCCTGATAGAAATTCAACCATTTCGTTGATTCCAGAGATGAGAAGAGTCCTCCAAGTGTTTTACTCCAATTCTCTTTCCAAATCATAAAATTTGGATCGGACGTCGTAACATTTTCAATAAATTGGTCAAAATATGTACTGCTATTCCAGACTGCATCAATTTGGCTTGTCGAAAAACTGCAATTTGGGGCTTCAATTCGACATGAGTTCTCCTCCTTCCGTACGAGGATAAATTTCGCTGAATCGATATCGAGGTTCAATCGTGAATATTCTGCCGAATTTTGCTGCAGAATTGATTCTACCCGATCAGCGTGCCGATCACCAATGTCTGATAATATCAATATCATTATGTCTCTGAAGCGTAAAAAATTTAGTAATCCCTAGTAGTTTGAATTATCTCTGAAATTCATCTGTTTATAGGGAAGATTCGCCATTTGTTACCTAAGATTCTGACATCTTATTTACCATTATCAATAAAGGCCTTTAAAGGATTAATTAAACGGGTGAGTAATCGCATTTCCTTTGTAATAATCTCTGCTGTACCATCCATTTGCTGGATGAATTTAAGGTTTTCGCGGTGATAGGAGGAGGACATTCCGTTTATCAGCTCTATTTCGGCAATATATCCTCTCGAATCGGGTACCAGTGAGATCGACCGAATAACCCCCTTTAACATCCCGTATTCCATATAAGGGAAACCACTTAATTTTAAATTCACCCTTTGTCCCACCTCCACTTTACCGAACCCTGATGGCGGTATAACCGCTTTTGCAATAATTGCAGAGGGTTCCATGGGTATGATTGTAGCGATCAATTCACCTGTTTTTACCTCCTGATTGATGCTCCAGATCGAGGTATACGTCAATTTCCCTTTGATCGGACTATAAACCAGATATTTTTCCTCCCATTGATGAATTGCATTTTCCAGGTTTTGCTTTGATTCGTCTAACAAAAGCCTGAAATCAGAAAGCTCCTTTTGATATTGCATTTCCAGCTCAACCCGGTTTGACTGCATTTGTAAAATGGAAGACTCTGTTTCCCTAAGCACTGCTTCATAGCCAATGAATGCAGATTTTTTTGAAAGAAAAACCTGACGTGATTTGTCGTATTCAGCATCGCTCGTTATTTTTTTCAGGTAAAGAGAAGAATCGCGGATAAAGCTTTTTTCTGACAGAATCAGATCATTTTTCAGGATCTCCATTTGATGCAATAAGGTCTGATAATACTCCTGATGTTTAACAATCTGCCTGTTGATTAACTCAATTTTTTGCGGAAGAAAGTTTTGAGTCAGGTATTGTTTGAAATTGTTCCGGTTTTTCAGGAATGGGCCGTAGCTTAACAGCAACTCGCCCAGTGTAAGATGTTCTGACAGATCAACTGCAAAAACCTGTTTATCCCATTCGGTTATTCTGAAACAATCGGCGAGCTCCTTTTTCAATATAAGATAATGGGTGAAATCCGTTGGATTATTGATCAGGGCAATGTTTCCTTTCTCTCCGATATTCTGGCCGTCTGTTGCAAAAAGGCGATCGATCTTACCCGTGGATTTGCTGATTAGCGAAACGGGTGGATTTTTCGTTGTCAGTATCATCGGTGCCCTTATAATTTCAGGAGATTTGAAATAATAGCTTCCAACAACCAACATTGCAAATAGAATAAAAATCACAGTCAATCCCCACCGGATAACATGATTTGGAATAAATGACATGATATCCTGTACCTCTTCACTATGGTTTTCCAAATACGTTTCTAAATTTGATTTCTCCGTCATAATGATCCATATTGATTCAATAAATTATTCGATATAAGGCAGATATACTGCCGGATGCAGGATTTCAATCTTTAATTTCCAAGCTCAAGCTGGTCTTTAATCAACCTGAAATAGACCCCTTTCGCCTCCACCAGCTCGTTATGAGTGCCTTTCTCTACAATCACGCCCTCCTCCAATACAACAATCTGGTCTGCATTTTTAACGGTACTTAACCGATGGGCAACAACGATGACCGTACGGTTTTTAAAAAAATGAAGGAGGTTCTCCATAATTATCAGTTCATTTTTAGCATCCAGTGCGTTGGTTGCCTCGTCGAAAAAGAGGTAATCAGGATCCTTGTAGATCGATCTGGCAATCAGAATCCGTTGCTTTTGCCCGGTGCTCAATCCATGTCCGTCGCCGCCAATTCGGGTAGCATATCCCAATGGAAGTGATTCGATGAATGATCTAATATTAGCCGAGTTAACCGCGTTTTCAATCTTTACCGGATCGGGCACTTCATCGCCAATGCCAATGTTGCCGGCAATAGAATCGGAGAAAATAAACCCCTCCTGTAATACTACGCCACAACTCTTTCTCCACTGCTGCTGACTGTACCGGTCCATTGTAACAGCGCCCAGTGAAATATCACCCATAACCGGTTTGTAAAATCCCAGAATCAGTTTTACCAGAGTACTCTTACCACTTCCACTCGATCCCACAATGGCCGTAATCTTATTCGCGGGAATTTCAAGATTTATCTCCTTCAGAACCTTTGGAGAGGCAGGTCCCTCATACTGAAAAGTAACATTTTTCAAAACAATATCCTTGCCCGGAGGAATATCATTTATTTTCACCGTGCCAGGCTCCTCTTCATCTTCTTTATCGTTGATCTCACCCAACCTCTCCAGTGATATCTTCGCATCCTGCGCAGACTGAACAAATCCGATAAACAACTGAATTGGTGCATTTAACTGTCCGATAATGTATTGAACCGCCATCATCATTCCAAGGGTCATATCTCCGGCTACAACAGCTCTGGCAGTCATAAAGGAGATAATAATATCTTTGGTCTGATTTATAAAGGTTCCCCCAACCAGCTGGTTCTGATTAAGCAGGAGCCCTTTTATATTTATTTTGTATAATTTTGCCTGTATCCGTTCCCACTCCCAGCGTTTTTGTTTTTCACAATTATTAAGTTTTATATCGGGCATTCCGGTGATCAACTGAACAATATTACTCTGATTTGCAGATGCTTGCTGAAAACGTTTATAGTCAAGAACTCTGCGCTTTTTAAGGAATAGCAGAACCCATCCGATATAAAGTATACTTCCGATAAAAAAAACCAATAAAATACCCGGATGATATGAAGCCATTATGATTGTATAAATCACCAGAGTGATCGAAGCAAACAAGATATTGACAAGCGAAGTGGTTAGAAAAATCTGAATTCTGCCATGGTCGCCCATCCGTTGCATGATATCTCCTATCATCCTCGAATCAAAGAACGAAATTGGTAACCGCATCAGTTTGATTAAAAAATCGGAGATCAACGAAATACTTACCCTTGTTGTAACATGGAGCATAATCCAGTTTCTGATCATCTCATTGGCTGTCTGACCGAAAGTAAGAACTAGCTGAGCAATCAGCACCAATCCGATAAAACTCAAATCACTGTTGCCGATACCATAATCAACGATCGACTGGGTCAGAAAGGGGAAAACCATGCTCACAAAACTTCCTGTTAACATCCCCAGAAGCAATTGAAAAATAAATTTCCGGTAGGGTCGTAAATAGTTGAATAAATAACTGTATCGTTTGACATTGTCGTTGTCGATCTCTTCATTATAAAACCCAGGTGCCGGCTCAATTAACAGCGCCACGCCTTCCTTGCTATGACCAGACCAGCAATTTAAAAACTCAGCCTTACTATATTTTAAAAGTCCATGTGCAGGATCCGCAATATGTATAACATGGTCTTTACCATTTTTACCCGAAAAAAATGAGAACCGCCCTTTACGGGTGATTGAGGTAACTACCACGAAATGATTTTGATTCCAGTGGATAATACAGGGTAACTGTGCTTCATCCCGAAGCTGCTCCCAGGTAATACGAACTCCTCTGGTTCTGAACCCTAAATTCTCGGCGGCATCACTAAGGCTAAGCATTGATATCCCTTCGCGGGTAGTATGCGAAAAGCTCCGTACATGCTGAAGCGAATAACTTCGGCCAAAATACCTGGCGATCATCCGTAAACACGAAGCCCCGCAGTCCATGGCATCAAGTTGCTTGAAAAAAGGAAATTGCATAGTTTGCCAAAAATTAGTAACTATTTATATATCTGTAGGTAACCTTGCCTATTACATTGACTAAGTCAGGAAATTCTTCCTTCCCGGATTGTAAAAGTAAGCTAAATATGGTTTGATAAACTGAAACATAACGATGATCTAAAAATTATTCCTTACTTTTGAAAAATTATATTAACTTTAACGGGTAACAATTTAAAAGCATTTCCTATTTACATATACTATAATCAAAAGACTGATTGCGATGAAAAACAAAATTTCGAATGTCTCAAAAAATATTGGTAATGAAAGCCAATTTAGAAGTTTAAATATCAATGAGATGCTTAGTCTCAAGGGAGGCGGAGCCAATCCAATACCACCTCTTCCTCCGATCCCTTCAAGTGGCGGCGAGGATTTTCCTTTATCTGCTGCAAGCGCTCAGAAGATTCCAGTACTGGTAATTTCCGTGCCTAAAACTATGCCAGTGGCAACTGTACATGCCGCTGTATCATTCGTTTAAACGGCAATAAATAAAAAACAAGCAAACGGGTTGTATCCTAAAGAGATACAACCTGTTTTTGATTTTCATAATTCCCGCTGATACAAAGAGGTTCCATTTGATGTGGGTGTCCTTTCCCTCCCTAAACCAACCTTCCAACCGCCTGGTTGTTTCCGGTTTAATATAAATTTTTAAAATCATTGATTGCAAATCCTGAAAAGGTCCAACAAATTATTATCTTGCCAGTGATAAGTGGTGGCAAATTTATCTCTGTAAATAATGGGTTTAAAAATTCTGTATTTCCTGCTTTTTAGCTTTCTGAGCATCGCTCTGCCTGCACAGGGAACTAAGAATGAGACCTTTCAAACGGTTATAACGGATTATGAAACCTTTATGAAAAAGGGGCGTTTCAAGGATGCAATCAATTGCCTGAACTCATTGCTCAAGTCAAAATCACAACTATCTTCCAAAGAAAAACTTGTTTTAAATAATAATCTTGGAATCGCCCACAAAAATCTGGGGGAATATGATGTGGCGCTGGAATATTATACCGCTGCAGAATCGGTTTATTTCACGGATACCGTACCTAATCATACTATGCTTGTAAGTATTTATGGCAACCTGTCGAATATTTATACGATTAAGGGTGACTTCAATAAGGCGATGGAATTCTGTCAGAAAGCAATCCGATCCATTCCGGAAAGCAGTTGGGATGAGCTGCAAAAACAAAAGACCACCTCAGCTTTATATCTTAGCAGCGGAATTATCTATCTGAAGCTAAACAAATTTAACGAGGCATTATCGGCATTCAAAACAAGCCTCTTATTAAAAGATAAGTACGCGCTCTCCGGGAAAGATATATTGTACAAACAATTGGCAAATACCTATGCCAAAATGGGCGCCAATCCTATGGCTGATAAATACTACAATCTGAGCATCAGCCAATCTGAATCAGAAAATCGAAATAACGGGTACAGCCTAGTTAATACATATCTTGAATACGGTCATTTTCTTTACAACATAAATGAGAATAATAAAGCAGTTAATCAAATTCAGAAGGCTCTGAATATTAGCCTGATTAATATTGGGCCTAAGAATCAGCTTACTTCCAATTGCTATCAGATGCTAGGTGATTATTTCCGTTTTATTAAAAACTACTCAAAAGCACTAAGCTATTACCAAAAAACTCTGGTTTCGGGGACAAAAGATTTTGACGATCTGCGGATTGAAGCAAATCCTTCACGAAATGCGATAACAGTCAACTTATGGCAACTCAGGGTGCTACAAGTAAAGGCCAGTGCCTTAGCCCAGCTTGCCGAACAAGAGCCGGACCAGGATAAACGAATCAACGATCTTGTTATAAGTTTAAACACCAATAACATTGCAATAGAGATGGTAAATCAGATCCGGGTAGATTATCAGGATGAAAAGACCCGGTTGGTATTTAACGAAAAGCAAAAGAATATTTTTATTGAATCTTTAGAAACAGCCTTGAAGCTCTATAACCTCACGAACGAAAAGAGGTACCTGCAAATGGCTTATCAAATAGCCCAACAATCCAAGGCGAATGAGTTAAAGTACGAAATTGCAAGGAACAAATCATTTTCAACCAAGGAAGTATCCGACACCCTGAGAAACGCAGAAAAAAATATTCAGAATAAATTGTCAGCGTTAAATGTTCTGATCCGGAATGAACGGGCAATCTTAACACCAGACACAGTTAAGCTCTCCTACTGGAGGGACCAGCAATTCAATTTAAACAGGGCTCTGGAAAAGAATGGAGAGGCGATTGAACGGAGCTTTCCCCGGTTTACAGATAAATTAAAAAAGGGGAATATTTTAGAATTTAAAACAATTCAGGCTAATTTAGAGCCCGATGAAAGTTTAATTGAATATATATACTCAGAAGCAGGTGACACTGGAGGAAGAAATTTGTATGAGTTTGTGATTACACCAAAAGATTTGTTCTTCCATACTGAATATGTCGACAGTACAATGACTGCAGATCTTTCAGCGCTGAGAGCCGAATTAACAAACCGATATAACGAAGAAAGAGGGATCGATAATTACAATAAATTGAATCATCGGCTTTTTAAAGCTTATACTGTATTAATCCAACCGCTGGAAAAATATTTTAAAGGAAAGCAGCTGGTGATTATCCCTGATGAAGGTCTGTCGTCACTGCCATTTGATGCATTTTTAACTTCCTGGGTGAAGAAAACGAAGATTAATTATGCTGAATTATCCTATTTGATCAGGAATTATTCCATTTCGTATGGTTATTCAACCAGTACACTCTGGAATTCTCATTCAAATGCTCAATACTGGCCTAAGGTTATCGGCTTTGCGCCGGAATATGCAAACTCCAAATCTGACGACACAGAAACGTATAAATCCCTGAAAAACAACAATCTGGAGATTAAGAACATTCTTGACAATTTTGATGGAATCAGCGTAAACGGCTCCCAGGCTACGCGTTCCAACTTCCTAACGACACTGACAAGAGGCACGATACTTCATTTAGCCATGCATGCAGAGTTGGACACGATCAATACTGGTTCTTCAAGTTTAATATTTACCCGGGACAATAGCAGCGGGGGGAATTACCATTTACATAACTATGAAATTGGGCAAATGAATATACAATCGCCCATGGTAGTTTTGAGTGCATGCAATACAGGAAACGGCAAGCTTTATAGCGGAGAAGGGCTTATGAGTCTTGCCCGAAGTTTTATCCTTGCCGGCGTTCCATCGGTTGTTGAAACTCTTTGGCCCGTTGAAGATATTTCAGGATCAAAAATCATGGGGGATTTTTATAAATACCTATCACTGGGGGAACCAAAAAATAAGGCCATGAGAATGGCTAAGCTCGATTATATAAACACGACATCACCCTCATTTGTGAATCCGAGGTTTTGGGCGGCCTACACAATAGTTGGTGATGTTTCAGCCATTAAAAAGTTCTGGTGGAAAGAACCATGGATATTACTACCCATAGCTCTTATTGTCCTAACTCTTATCGCCTTTTTAATTTACCTGGTAAGATTTCTCAGGATACGCTGAGCCTTTTTTCTGTAGAGACCTTCAGTTTGGGCCAATTCGGCAAACACAGAGCGTGCATTAACAAGGTCACCAGTTTTTATGTAGCAAAGGCCTAAATACCACTGAGCCTCGGGAACAAACTGCTCCTCCTGAGAGAGAAGATCCTTAAAAGTAGTTATTGCGGCTGAAAAATTGTTTTGGCCCATTTTGTTTAGGCCCGAGAACAGCAATAATTCAGGCATATTTTTATCTGTCTTTCGCAAATTATCAAATGCAACTTCTGCCTTCCCATATTCCCGGGATAAATAATAGCCGACTCCCTCCTGTAATTTATTACTTACAACATCCTGTTCGCTTCCTCTCATCTGATAGGAATTGGCCTCCAGAGGCTGGTAATAGTTCCTAAATACAGAATCTCCGGAATTGGCAGGAATCAGCGATTTAAACAGCAGCAAGGAAAGAATAAAAACAGCTGCAGCCGACCGGAGTACTACTTTACTGGTTAAGCGGTATTTATTGTCCGGCATTTGAATGACTTTTTCATTGAATGTTTCAGACCTGCTCACATAATCAGCGATTTGCCTCACACCATGATCACCCTGAAGCAACGGCTTACGTCTTTCAAAGTCTCTAACCCATTCCTCTGAGATATCATCAATTCCGGCCAAAACCATTTCGACTTCAGCTCTTGCAATTCGCTTCCGCATTTCTATTTCTGTTTCTACCCTAAAATCATTGCCTAACTTTTTATCGCTTAGCAATTTACCCTTATTTAAATAGGTATCAATATCCCGCTGGGCAAGAATTTCTGCTTTTATCAAATTGGGATCGTTTTCAATGCTTTCCAGAAATAAGTTCTTTTTCATCACTTTATCAAGGTTCTCCTGAAAGATAAACTCCTTCCTTAAATCATTATTAAGAAAATAATCACGTTTAAACTCTTCCCGTTCATTTATTGTCATTTCACCTGATTGATATTTGATTATCAAGTCATTATAATCATTCATAATATTTGCCTATTGGTTGTTTAATATTTAGGTTTCGTTCTAGTTCATTATAATCTGTATGACTAATAATTCGATTTTTTAACTCTTTCATGCTCTCACTTTTCTTTTTCCGGACATACCCGTAGGTATAACCTAATTTCTTCGCGATTTCAGCCGGCGAAATCTCCATCCAATACATTTTTAGGATTTTCTGCGAGACTTCATCCATTGAATTAAAACACTGCTTAAAAATATTCTCATAAAACCCACTGTCGACAGACTCGGAAAAATCGTTTTGATAATGACCGGATGATCGTCGCAGTTCATAGTTTTTAGCAGCTTTCTGTTTGTCAAGCGCCATAAGCCATAAATTTTTGCAGATGGCGAACAAATAGGTCGACAATGATCCTTGAAGGACTAAATCGTTATTATAAATTTTTTCAATAATAATGACTAAGGCATCATGAAAAATGTCTTTTGCATCTTCCTCATTACCATTATTTTTCGTTATAAAATATTTTATCACAGGGAGGAAATCCCGGACAAGAAATCTTACCGCAAATGATTCGCCGGATTTTATACCTTGAATAATTTCCTGATCGGTATATTTTTTCATTTTCAAAAAATATTCTGAGTTTTTGCCATATCGTCAATCGTGCCTATTCTTGCACGTTAATACCTTGTTATCTTTATCGACTGAAAATTCCCCTGATTTTTAAAGATAATCCGTATTAATTCTGGTGTAAATATATGCAAAACTTTAAAACCTGCTTACAAATTAACCAAGTTAGATAAGCTTATTTAAATGATTATTCCCTGTTAATTTGCTTTTAAAATAACACTTTCCGGCAGAATTTAAATTCAATTCACTAATCAAAGAACGCATTAAAAGAACCGAGAAATGACCGCTGCGATTATATTCAGACAAGAATTCGTAATCTGATTATAATAACCTATCGATCAGCTTTCATCTTAATGTATCTTAGTTGATTTCACTCCAGAATTGTTACCTGATTTTGGCAATTATTTTTAATGTTGATCAATATCCAATAAAATTAGACTGTATTTTTGCTCAATTGATTTTTTTTGTTTTTCTTTGTCTCAGAAAAATATTAAAGATGAAAACATTTAAATCAATATGGCTTTGGTGGGGCAACACTTTCCTCTGTTAGAGGTGAAGCCATATTGTATTTTTTATAATATATCCGGCTTACCTTTTACAGGTGAGCCGGATTTTTTTATTTTGAAGCAAATGTGAATTAAAAAAATTAAATAATAAAGAAATGAAGAAAAACTCTCAAAATATCGGTGCTTGGCGTTGGCAGGAATCCTTTTTACAACAGTGAATGGATAACCTAATTATTCCCTTGTGCAGGGAAAAACGGTTTATCGGATCACGATAAACCGTTTTTTTATTTATAAAATTTTCAACTAAAAAATTATGAGAAAGTACCAATTTACAACCAGAGTCAGAGAGATCCTTGCAGATACTGTGACCCCCGTTAGTGTTTACCTCAAAATGCGGGATATTTTCCCAAATGCGCTGCTGCTTGAAAGTTCCGATCACCACAGCCTTGAAAACAGCTATTCCTTTATCTGCCTTAAACCTGAGGCATCTATAGAAGTGGCGCAATTCAACACCACCCGTAAATATCCTGATGGGAAAACAGAAAACGGTAAAATTAGCCGGCCGGGGCAACTTGCCGACGAGATGGAAGCATTTTTTGATTGTTTTCAATCGGAGAATAATTTGCCAGGTCTCCCTGCCAACGGTTTTTTCGGATATGTTAGCTATGATGGGGTACAATACTTTGAAACTATCAAGTTTAATCATCCAGTGAACCCGGCATACGAAATTCCCGAAGTTCATTACTCTTTTTATCATTATATCATCGCAATAAATCACTATCAAAATCGTATTCAGTTGATTGAGAATCTTTTCGACGGAGAGACCTCTTCATTGAATGTCATTGAGGATTTGCTGACCAGTCGCAATTTCGCAACATTCTCCTTTGAACCGGTTAATAGCGAAAGTTCAAATATTACCGACGAGGCTTACAAAGAGATGGTCACTAAAGGTAAGGAACACTGCTTCAGGGGTGACGTCTTTCAGATCGTTTTATCAAGGCAGTTCTCGCAGCAATTTCTTGGCGACGATTTTAATGTTTACCGTGCCCTTCGCTCCATTAACCCTTCTCCATACTTATTTTATTTTGATTATGGCAATTACAAAATATTCGGTTCCTCACCGGAAGCCCAGCTTCAGATCAATGAGCGAAAAGTTTCGATCAACCCCATTGCGGGAACTTTTCGAAGGACCGGGAATGACGAGCAGGACCGTCAGTTAGCTGAAAAGCTCTCAAAAGATCCCAAGGAGAATGCCGAACATGTAATGTTGGTCGACCTTGCCCGCAATGATCTGAGTCGCAACGCAACCAATGTCAAGGTGGAGCTTTTCCGTGAAGTCCAGTTCTATTCACATGTAATTCACCTGGTTTCGAAAGTTACCGGCAAACTTCCCGCGGGATCCAATCCCGTGCGTGTAATGGGTGACTCATTTCCTGCCGGCACCCTTTCCGGAGCTCCAAAGTTTAAAGCGATGGAACTAATTGATAAGTATGAAAATCAGAACAGGGGATTCTACGGCGGATGTATTGGATTTATAGGGTTCGACAATGGGTTTAATCACGCGATTATGATTCGCTCGTTTCTGAGTAAAAACAATACTCTATTTTACCAGGCGGGGGCAGGCATTGTTGCAGCCTCTGATGAAGAGAGTGAATTGCAGGAAGTTGTCAATAAGCTCGCTGCTCTGAAAAAAGCAATTGTAATGGCTACGGGAATCAAGTAACGATCTTTGGCCCATTTAAATTAAACCAATTAAAAGTTATTGAAAATGAAAATATTAGTTATAGACAATTACGACTCATTTACCTACAACCTTGTTCATGTATTAAAAAAATTTGACGGGGTAACCGTGGAGGTGAGGAGAAATGATGAAGTTTCGAAGGAGGATCCATCGTTATATGATAAAATCGTCTTTTCTCCAGGACCCGGTCTTCCAGAAGAGGCAGGCACGATGCTCGATGTGATTCGCGACTATGCCGGAAAAAAGCCGATGCTCGGGGTTTGTCTTGGGCATCAGGCCATTGGAGAATCCTTTGGCGGAGCCTTAAAAAATATGAATGATGTTCTGCATGGCGTGGCAACTCCGATCACCATTGTTGCCAAATCCTATCTTTTTAATCATATACCGGAAACCTTTGACGCCGGAAGGTACCATTCCTGGATTGTTGACAGGGAAACCCTCCCTGAAGTCCTTGAAATAACCAGTTTGGATCAGGAGGGGAGAATTATGTCCTTTCAACATAAAACCTTTGATATTCAAGGTGTTCAGTTTCATCCGGAATCCATCCTGACACCTATTGGCGAAAAGATACTCGAGAACTGGGTAAGGCATTAGATGAATGATGAAATAAAAAAATAAAGAATTAAGAACGTTCAAAAATAAATTGCTTTAACTGTTAACAATATAAACATGAGAGAGATTCTGAATTACCTTTTCGAATACAAAAGGTTAACGAAACAGGAAGCTGAAGATATTCTTACGGAAATTACCGGTGGAAAACTCACTGATGCCGAGATCGCAGCCTTTATCACGGTATTCAATATGCGCACTATCAGCATCGATGAACTGGAGGGATTTCGTAACGCGTTACTTAAAACAGCAATTCCCATCGATTTCAATGGTTTTGATACCATTGACTTGTGCGGTACCGGCGGAGATGGTAAGGATACATTCAATATTTCGACTCTGGCCGCCTTCGTGGTCGCAGGAGCCGGCGCCACAGTTACCAAACATGGTAATTACGCCGCATCGTCGGGTTGCGGATCATCGAATGTAATGGAGTACATGGGTTACAAATTCTCGAATAATCACGACCGATTAAGAACCGAACTGGATCAATGTGGAATTACCTTTCTGCACGCTCCCCTGTTTAATCCGGCAATGAAAAATGTAGCCTCGGTGCGCAGGGCCCTTAGACTCAAAACCTTTTTTAATATGCTTGGGCCAATGGTTAATCCGTGCAGGCCCCAAAATCAGGTAGTTGGGGTTTTCAGTCTCGAACTGGCCAGGATGTATAATTACCTCTACCAGAAGAGCGGTGTTAATTACTCGATTATTCACAGTTTGGACGGGTATGATGAGATCTCCCTTACCGGCGATTTTAAGGCCCTTACCAATAAATCGGACCGGATTATTTCCCCCGCTGATTTGGGAATGAGTGTCTTTAAGGCGGAGGAATTGGCAGGTTCAGGAGATGTTCCGGGAACAGCGGCAATTTTCAGAGATGTTCTGGAAGGAAGCGGAACGGTCGCTCAAAATTCCGTGGTCATTTCAAATGCAGCAATGGCCCTTTCCACCTATTTTCCCGGGAAAGGGATGGAACAGTGTCTGGATGAAGCCAGATCATCTCTGACCGGAGGAAAGGCGCTAAAAGTTTTCACCAAATTAATTTCACTCCAATGAGTACGATACTGGATGAAATAGTGGCAAACCGGCGGGAAGAAGTTTTGGCACAAAAGCAAATCATTTCAGTTTCCGAAATGGAGTCAAAAACAGATTTTAGTGTTATTCGGAATTCCCTGTCAACCAATCTTTTACTTCCCGGAAGCAGCGGTATAATTGCAGAATTTAAAAGGAGGTCCCCATCCAAAGGTGTAATTAACGACCAGGTTCAACCAGAGATTGTTGCAAAAGGATATGCCGATGCAGGCGCTGCAGGAGTTTCGGTGCTCACTGACAGACGCTATTTTGGCGGTTCTGATGCAGATTTTATTGCAGCGCGTGTTGCAAATCCATTTATACCCATGCTCCGTAAAGATTTCATGGTGGATGAATACCAACTGTTTGAAACCAGGTTTCTAAATGCGGACGTTGTTTTGCTTATTGCTGCAGTTTTGGGGAAAGAGGAAATATCCCGGTTCACATCGATTGCCCATGAACTGGGAATGGAGGTCTTGCTTGAGTTACATGATGTAAGTGAAATTGATAAAATTGACAAGAAAACGGATATGATCGGGATCAATAACCGTAATCTTAAAGATTTCAAAGTCGATCTGAATCGCTCCCTGAAATTGCTTGATCTGCTTCCTGCTGAAGCGGTAAAAATCTCGGAAAGCGGGTTAAGCGATCCTGAAACAGTTGATTATTTGCGAAGTCGTGGCTTTAATGGTTTTCTCATGGGAGAAAATTTTATGAAAACAGGAAATCCGACCGATACATGCGCTAATTTTATCTCCAGGTTAAGACATTAAAAAAATCAGGATCAGATGACGCTGAAAATAAAAGTTTGTGGAATGCGTAATCCGAACAATATCGCGGAGCTTATTAAACTAAGTCCGGATTTTATTGGTTTTATCTTTCAGCCACAGTCGAAACGATTTATCGGAACCACTATTCCATATGAAATTCAGAGGCTCATTCCGACATCCATTCAAAAGGTTGGGGTATTTGTGGATGAGCCCTTCGACACTCTGATTGAGAAGTTCAGGGTAAGTAATCTTCATATGGTCCAGCTGCATGGAAACGAAGGTCCTGAATTTTGTGAACAGCTTAAAAATTTGAATATTCCCGTGATAAAGGTATTTAGCATCACGGCTGAATTCGATTTTGAGAGTACCTTCCCATTTGAATCGTGCTGTGACTACTATCTTTTTGATACGGCCGGGGCATTAAAAGGTGGCAACGGACTAAAGTTCGACTGGAATAAGTTGAATGAATATCATGGAAACAAGCTTTTTTTTCTCAGCGGTGGAATCCATTACTCTGACATCGAAGCGATAACACGTATCGATCACCAAAGAATATACGGTGTTGATGTCAACAGCGGATTTGAGACCGGGCCCGGAATGAAGGATATTTTACAACTTGAATCATTTATTCATGATTTAAGAAATTATAAAATTTAAAATCAGTACAATGAATTATCAATCTGACAATAATGGGTATTACGGGATTTTTGGCGGGGCCTTTATTCCCGAAATGATGTATCAGAATATCAATCAACTGCAAAGCTGCTATTTGGAGATTCTCGAAAGTGATTCGTTTAAAATGGAGTTCAGGCAGTTGCTTACGGACTATGCTGGAAGGCCTTCGCCCCTTTATTATTCCGATCGTCTTTCCGATCATTACCATACCCATATCTACCTGAAGCGTGAAGATCTCAATCACACCGGATCCCATAAAATCAACAATACGATTGGTCAGATTTTACTGGCCAAAAGGTTAGGGAAAACGCGGATTATTGCTGAAACAGGCGCCGGCCAGCATGGCGTAGCCACGGCAACTGTCTGTGCAAGAGCGGGATTGCAATGTATCGTTTATATGGGAGCGGTTGATGTTGCGCGGCAATCTCCAAATGTAGAAAAGATGAAAATGCTTGGAGCAGAAGTTCGGTCAGTTCAAAGCGGAAGCAAAACCCTTAAAGATGCAACCAATGAGGCGATCCGGGATTGGATTAATAACCCGGTTGATACCCATTATATTATCGGCTCGGTTGTTGGACCCCACCCCTATCCCGATATGGTCGCCCGTTTTCAATCGGTTATCAGTGAAGAGATTAAAGTACAGTTAATGGCCAAGACCGGACGGGAAGTACCCGATTATGTAATTGCCTGTGTTGGAGGAGGAAGTAATGCCGCCGGTGCTTTTTACCATTTTCTGAATAATCCGGAGGTGAAACTGATCGCGGTTGAAGCTGCAGGAAAAGGGGTTGGATCAGGTGAGTCGGCTGCAACCACCCAGCTTGGTCATACCGGAGTTTTACATGGGAGCCGAAGCCTGCTGATGCAAACAGCAGATGGTCAGGTCATAGAGCCTTATTCAATTTCTGCAGGTCTCGATTACCCTGGAATAGGACCTATGCATGCCAACCTGTTTGTATCCCAAAGAGCCCAATTTCTGAGCGCAACTGACGAAGAAGCCTTAAAGGCAGCTTTATACCTCTCCCAGAAAGAGGGGATCATACCTGCACTCGAATCGGCACACGCCTTAGCCGCTCTTGAAATGATTGAGTTTAAACCGGATGATATCATCGTTGTCAATGTATCCGGGCGAGGCGATAAGGATATGGAGACCTACCTGAAATATTACCAGTCTCTGAAATAATTTTTTCATACTCACACTTACCAGGCATCGTCATATTAAATCAATAAATTATGGAAAACCGAATTATATCACTCTTTAAAAGAAAAGATAAAAGCATACTATCCATTTATTTCACAGCGGGATACCCAAAATTAAATGATACAGCTTCCATTATTTTGGAACTTGAGAAAAACGGAGCAGATCTGGTTGAAATTGGAATTCCGTTTTCCGATCCGGTGGCTGATGGTCTGGTGATTCAGCAAAGCTCCGAAATCGCTTTAACGAATGGGATGACAATCAATCTGTTATTTGAGCAACTGAAGGAGATTCGGAAAAGTGTCACTATTCCGTTAATCTTAATGGGGTATCTTAATCCGGTAATGCAATATGGAATTGAGAATTTTTGCAGGAAGTGCAAGGAAACCGGAATCGATGGAACCATAATACCCGATCTCCCGCTGGAGATTTATGAAGCAGAATACAAAGTGTTCTTTGAGCAAAATTCGGTAAGCAATATCTTTTTAATTACGCCGCAAACGCCTGAAGAGCGAATCTGGAAAATTGATGCCTGCTCCACTGGATTTATATACATGGTATCCTCCTCCTCAACAACAGGCGCTAAGGAGTCTGTTGACGAAGAACAAATCACCTATTTCGAACGCATCCGAAAAATGGAGCTGCACTCAAAACAATTAATCGGGTTTGGAATCTCTGATAATGCCTCCTTTAAGAGAGCGTCCGGCTATGCCAACGGGGCGATAATCGGGAGTGCTTTTATAACCGCCTTATCGGGAGAGACATCCACGGAGGGCAAAGTCCGCACATTTATGCTAAAGATTCTTAAAACATAGACAATATGAGTATTATTCAGAAGGTAGTTATATAAATAAAGTTACTTTTGCCGCAAAATTTAGGTTAAGGTTCGAACCACTTGTTAATCATCACCTGTGTGTCGCCCAATTAGAAAAGCTGGCGAGATCTTTTTGCACCTGACCACTTTAACTTTTTAGTCCGGAAAATCAACCTTTTATAATTAAATAATATCCTAATGAAGAATAGTTTAATCGTACTTCTTGTTTTTGTATTTGTTTTATCAATGAAATCCAAAGCAGATGAAGGAATGTGGCTTCCGTCGCTGGTCGGGAAGTTGAATATCCAGAAAATGAACTCATTAGGATGCAAACTTACGGCAGAACAAATTTACAGCATCAATCATTCAAGCTTGAAGGACGCCGTGGTTGCCCTGGATTATGGCTCTTGCACGGCGGAAATAATATCAGCCGACGGATTACTCTTAACCAATCACCATTGTGGGTTTGGAGAAATACAGGCCCACAGTTCAGTTACACATGATTACCTTCGGGATGGTTTCTGGGCGATGAAACGTGAAGATGAGCTCTCTAATCCGGGTAAGACGGTGACTTTTCTGATTCGCATGGAGGATGTTACGGAACAGGTGCTTAAAAATGTTACTGCGGATATGGATGATCAAACCCGTTCAGGCAAAGTGCGTGAGGCCGCCTCAAAAATTGAAAAGGAAGCTAAGGGCCAATCCGGCTATGAAGTGCGTGTCAGAAGTCTTTTCGAATCAAATAAATATTTTCTTTTTGTATCACAAACATTTAAGGACATCAGGCTTGTGGGGACCCCTCCACAGTCGATCGGAAAGTTTGGCGGAGAAACTGATAACTGGATGTGGCCCCGCCATACCGGCGATTTTTCCATGTTCAGGGTGTATTGCGCCCCTGACGGGAAACCTGCTGAATATTCAAAGGAGAATGTTCCATATCACCCCAAATATTTCCTCCCTGTCTCTATAAAAGGAATCGATAAGAATGACTTTACCATGGTGATGGGCTATCCGGGAACGACTACCCGCTACCGGACTTCAAACGAAGTAAAGTATACCATGGAAGTTGTGAATGAGGTGCGGATTACTGCAAGGGAGGCCAAACTTGATATCATCAGAGACTATATGGCTACCAGTCAGAAAGCCAGGATTCAATATGCCTCAAAGTTTGCCAGAAGCTCAAACTACTATAAATATTCGATCGGCCAGAACAAAGGGCTTACAGCGCTTAATGTGATTGGTAAAAAACAGTCTATTGAAAAAGATTTCCTGAACTGGGCAAAAGAAACTCCTGAAAGAAATGCTAAATACGGCAGTTCACTTGACACCATAAATTTAGCTTTTGCAAGCCGGAATGAAAAAATTGCATTGGAATATGCCCGTGAAGCTCTGCTCAGGGGCGCTGAAATCTTCGCATTTGCGGCGAAGGCTTCTTCCCTTGAAGATGCTTTAAAAGGGACCGATAAAGATAAAATTAATTCTGCCGTCACTGAACTAAGGGGATCGCTGGATGAATACTTCAAGGATTATGATGCCAATACCGATCAGAAAATCGTAGCGGCGTTGTTAAAATTGTATTCCAAAAAGGTGAATCAGAAATATATCCCGGGATTTTTCAGTGAAATCGAATCCAAATTCAAAGGAGATTATAATGCCTATGCCAAAAAAATGTTTGCAAAAACAATTTTTGCTGACCGGGCTATCCTGGAATCATTTCTCAACAGACCGAGTGCCAGGGAACTGGATAAAGATATGGCCTTTGTCGCGATGCGTTCGATGTTTGAAACGATGAACATTATTTCTCACGATCTGAGCAAGACAACTTCGAAGCTCGAAAAAGCCCGAAGATTATTTGTTGCCGGCCTGAATGAGATGAACAAAGACAAACCGGTTTATCCTGACGCCAACTCTACAATGCGGCTAACCTATGGTACAGTTGATGGATACGTACCTCATGATGCAACCTATTATAATTATTTTACCACCTTAAAGGGTTATGCAGAGAAGGGAATCAGCGGGGATGTCGATTTTGATTATCCTCAACGCCTGGTCGACATGTGTAACGCCAAAGATTTCGGACCTTATGCAGATAAGGATGGCTCCCTGCATACCTGTTTTACTTCGAATAACGATATTACAGGTGGAAATTCAGGCAGCCCGGTAATGAACGGAAACGGCGAACTGATTGGTATTGCATTCGATGGCAACTGGGAAGCAATGAGTGGCGATATCGCCTTTGAAACTGAATTACAGAAGTGTATTTGTGTCGATATCCGTTTTGTCTTATGGACAATCGATAAATATGCAGGTGCAGGTCAGTTGGTTAAAGAAATGAAGCTGGTCCGTTAGCCAGGGTCGTAATAACCTAAGGATTAGATTCTGGTAGATCGTTTTAACAGGATAATTTACCGGCAAATAAAAATAATTCGATTGAAAGACCGGTATATTGACCGGTCTTTCAATTTTATTGATGAAAAATATGGTTCAGCAGGAATTACCCGAAATCACTATTTATACTGATGGAGCCGCACGGGGAAATCCCGGTCCCGGAGGGTATGGGGTTGTTCTGATGTCCGGTTCGCACCGGAAAGAACTTTCTCAGGGGTTTCGGTTAACCACCAACAACCGGATGGAATTAATGGCTGCTATTGCCGGACTCGAGGCTCTTAAGGTAATCCCAAGCCAGGTATCGATTTACACAGACTCAAAATATGTGGCCGATTCCGTTGAGAAAGGTTGGGTATTTAACTGGGTAAAAATCCGTTTCAAGGGGAAGAAAAACAGTGATCTCTGGAGAAGATTTTTGGACGTCTACGGAAGACATCGCGTTAAATTCATTTGGGTGAAAGGTCACGCCAATATTCCGGGAAATGAACGATGTGATGAGCTGGCAGTTGAAGCTTCATTTCAGCCAAACCTACCCGATGATACTGGTTATCAACCTGATAAATAAAATATTATTCGTTTTATTTATTTGACTAAATGAAATACATTTGTCTGGCAAAATTTATATAACATGAGGTGGCTTTATAACTTCGGAATATTTGGATATTACCTGTTGGTTAGGATCGTATCGATCCGAAACGAAAAAGCCCGAAAATGGATTACCGGACGCAAAGATATCTTTGCAAGGTTGCGGGAGACGATTATTCCCGGGGAACCAATTTTATGGTTCCATGCCTCCTCTCTTGGCGAATTTGAACAGGGAATGCCTGTTATAGAAGCAATTAGAAATCTTTCTCCCGAATACAAGATCCTTCTTACCTTTTTCTCCCCTTCGGGATACGAGCTGCGGAAAGACTATCCCTACGCAGATTATGTATTTTATCTCCCTCTCGACACCAAAAAAAATGCCATCCGGTTTATTGATATTGTACGGCCGGAGAAAGTCTTTTTTATCAAATACGAGTTTTGGTATAACTTCCTGACTCAATTAAAAGAAAAAGAAATCCCCACCTATATTTTTTCGGCGCTCTTCCGTCCCTCCCAGATTTTTTTCAAACCCTGGGGAAAGTGGTATCTCAAGGCAATTTCAACTTATGAGCACATATTTGTCCAGAATCAGGAATCGTTTGATATCCTTCATAAATACGGGTTCAATAATGTATCAATCTCGGGAGATACCCGCCTGGATCGGGTAGGTGAAATTGCTGATGCTGCACCAAGATTAGAAAAGCTTGAGATATTTTGCGGTGGTCAGAAAGTTATCATAGCCGGAAGTACCTGGAAAGAAGACGAGGATCGCTTTATCCCTTTTGTAAATAAGAGTTCCGCGGGTTTAAAATTCGTAATTGCCCCACATGAAGTGACCCCCCAAACCCTGGAGAGGATTTGTAATACACTGGAAAAAACCTTTGCCTTTTATTCCACTGCCACCAATGAGGAGTTATCCAAAGCCGATATCCTGATAGTTGATGGTTACGGCTATCTCAATTCAATCTACCGGTATGGAATGTTGGCCTATGTGGGAGGCGGTTTCACTTCCGGAATTCATAGTATCCTTGAGCCTGCCGTATTTGGAATCCCGGTGATTTTCGGACCCGATTATCATAAATTTCAGGAAGCGTACGATATGCTTCGGCTCGGAGCGGCAAGCTGCATCAATGATTCTGCCGAGCTGGAGGCTCAAATAGAGAATTTTCGGTTAAATCCCGAAAAGCTCCGCACGGCCTCGAATATCGCCCGTAGCTATGTTTATAAAAACCGTGGGGCATCCAAAGAAATTGTGAAATACCTTTTCCAATAATCCCCCTCCATAGCCCACGCTGCTTTCTCTTGATTTGAACCGGTTTAACCTCCTGTTTATTTTACTTCCTGTAAAATTAATATTTTCAAAAATATTTTTTTTGTAAACATTTTAGGTTTTTAAAATATCTATGTTATTGTTTATTAAGCAACTAACACATATAAGTTGATAACTTTTTATATTTTTTGATGAAAATATATTCAAAAACTAGAATACCGGCGTATATTTCGAAATAGGAATATTGGTAAAGTAATTAGTAATAATACCAATTAAATCAACCTAATAATAGAAATATATGGAATTAAAACAGATCACCCCGCAGCAAAAAGATGATGTTCCCACCATCTACACACCGGATCAGGCATTCGTGGCATCGGTTAAATATTTTAAGGGAGACGATCTTGCTGCCCGGGTTTGGGTCAATAAATATGCGCTAAAAGATTCATACGGTAATATTTTTGAACTGACTCCCGATGATCTTCATCGCCGGTTAGCCAGGGAAATTGCGAGAATTGAGAAGATGTACCCGAATCCGATGACAGAAGATGAATTGTTTGAACTATTCAGGGATTTCAAATATATTGTGCCACAGGGAGGACCAATGACCGGAATTGGAAATGATTTTCAGGTTGGCTCGTTATCCAATTGTTTCGTTGTCGGCAATGGCGCCGATTCGTACGGTGGAATCATTATGATTGATCAGGAGCAGGTTCAGTTGATGAAACGGCGAGGTGGTGTGGGCCACGATCTTTCACACATCCGACCCAAAGGATCTCCAGTGAAGAACTCAGCATTGACTTCAACCGGAATTGTTCCGTTCATGGAGCGATTTTCAAATTCGACACGCGAAGTGGCTCAGGACGGCCGACGTGGTGCACTGATGCTCTCTGTTTCGATAAAACATCCAGATTCTGAGGATTTTATAGATGCAAAAATGGATGAAGGGAAAGTCACAGGCGCGAATGTATCGGTCAAAATTGATGACGAGTTTATGCAGGCCGTGCACAATAAGACGACCTATCGTCAGAAATATCCGATTGAAAGTTCCAATCCGAGCTACACCAAGGATATCGAAGCAGTTAAATTATGGGAAAAGATTGTTTTCAACGCCTGGAAGTCTGCAGAACCGGGTATCCTTTTCTGGGATACCATAATCCGCGAATCGGTTCCTGACTGTTACGCTGATCTGGGATATAAAACAGTTTCGACAAATCCCTGCGGAGAGATTCCCCTTTGTCCGTATGACAGTTGCAGATTAATCGCACTGAACCTGTATTCGTATGTAAATGGGCCATTTACAAAGGAGGCTAAATTCGATTTTGTGCTGTTTCGCAAACATATCCGTCAGACTCAGCAAATTATGGATGATATCATCGATCTGGAACTCGAAAAAATTGATGCTATCTACAGTAAAATTATCCTTGATCCGGAAGAGGCTGAAATCAAAAGGGTTGAAATTAATCTCTGGGAAAAAATCAGAAAAATGGCCGTGGATGGTCGCCGGACGGGAATTGGGATTACTGCAGAAGGTGATATGCTTGCAGCTCTCGGATTACAATATGGGTCAGAGGAAGCCGTTGACTTTTCGGTTGAAGTGCATAAAATTGTAGCCCTCGAAGCTTATCGCGGATCGGTAATGCTCGCCAAGGAACGCGGTGCATTCCCTGTTTATGATTCGAAGCGGGAAAAAAATAATCCGTTCATCCAGCGGTTGGCCCAGGCTGATCCCGAACTATATAAAGATATGGCCCGGTTTGGCCGAAGAAATATTGCCTTGCTGACAATAGCCCCTACGGGGACAACCAGCCTTATGACTCAGACAACCTCAGGTATTGAACCTGTGTTTATGCCTGTTTACAAACGTCGCAGAAAAGTCAATCCGAATGACAAGGATGCGCGGGTTGACTTTATCGACGACATGGGTGACAGCTGGGAAGAGTATATGGTGTTTCATCACAAGTTCAAGATCTGGATGGAGGTGAACGGCTTCGAGCTTAAGAGGAATTACTCCAATGAGGAGCTGGATGCCTTGATTGCCAAGTCACCGTATTACAAAGCTTCATCCAATGATATCGACTGGTTATCAAAGGTTCGGATGCAGGGGCAGATTCAGAAATGGGTTGATCATTCCATCTCTGTAACCATCAATCTGCCGGAAGAAGCGACCGAGGAGCTGGTCAATAAACTCTATTTCGCCGCATGGGAAAGTGGTTGTAAAGGGGTTACGGTCTATCGCGAAGGATCCCGTTCAGGGGTTTTGATCTCGACAAAGGAAAAAAATAAAGAGGGTGTTTTTCCGACAAAGCGACCCGAGATTCTGGTGGCAGATATTGTCAGGCTTCAGAATAACAAAGAGAAATGGATCGCGTTTATCGGATTAATCGATGGTAAACCGTATGAAATTTTCACTGGTTTAGCCGACGATGAAGACGGGATACTTTTGCCGCGTTCGGTGACAGAGGGATGGATCATTAAGAGCAGGGATGAAGCAGGCGCTTCACGTTACGATTTTCAATACCGCAATTCAAGGGGTTATAAAACGACCATTGAAGGCCTCTCGTTTAAATTTAATCCGATTTTCTGGAACTATGCAAAATTGATTTCCAGCGTCTTGCGCCACGGCATGCCCATTCAGAAGGTCGTTGAACTGGTTACCAGTCTTCAGTTTGACGTGGAATCCATCAATACCTGGAAAAATGGGGTAGCCCGTGCATTAAAGAAGTATATTCCCAACGGAACAGCCGCAGAAGATGCAAAATGCGAGGGATGCGGTTCAGCAAGTGTCATCTACCAGGAGGGTTGCCTGATATGTCAGGACTGCGGATCCTCCAAGTGTGGATGATTTTTATCAACACCATATATTTTCAGGGAGGTCCGGCAACGGGCCTCCTTTTCTTTAAATAAATTAGCCCTGACAGGGTTTTGGTTTTGGAATCCTGTCAGGGCCGACCGCTTTATTTTATCCCGTAATGGGAGGAGAGAATCGAGGAGAATAAAGATCCCGGGAGAATCCGTTTAAGCACGACGGCAAATTTTTGTTCCAGCGTTGCAACGATATAGCTATGGCAGGGATTTTTCTTCTTCAGAATTTTAGCCAGCTTATTGGCTAAAAATTCGGGTTTCAATCCACCCTTTTCATCCTTTTCGATAAGTGATAATGTCTTTTGAAATTGTGCTGAATAATCGCTTGAATTCACATCAGAAATCACCGGTTTACGGTTAGCGGTAAAACTGGTATGGAAGTCACCCGGCTGAATAACAATTACTTTAATATGAAAAGGAATTAGTTCCATCCTCAGCGATTCACTCATCCCCTCCACCGCAAATTTGCTTGCGGCATAGAACCCCTGGTAGGGTAAACCCATTAATCCGCCTATTGAACTAATATTGACGATAGTTCCGCTTCCCTGCCTGCGCATTGCAGGGAGAACAGCCTGGATCATATTTACATAGCCCATAAAGTTCGTACTCATCTGAAGATGAATAGCCTCAGATGAGGAATCCTCGACCGAACCCGAAATACCCATGCCGGCATTATTAATCAGAATATCGACACGACCCTCCTTGGTGAGCAGTGTTGATACCGCCTGTTGAACCGAACTAACATCGGTAACATCACCCTGCAGCACTTTAATGGTACCGTTTAAATCCTCAGGCTGCTTGCGGCTAATCCCATAAACCGTATATCCCTTCGTTGAAAGCAACTCAGAGATAGCTTTCCCAAATCCCGAGGAAATACCCGTAATCAATATAACTTTTGCCATCAGCCCAATGAATATTAGTTACTATAAATAATTTTTGTTTAAAACACCCTCATACGCGAAAACGTCAAGCTCTTTTGCAACTGAAGCTATCTTTTCGATGGCCCGGTCGACCTGTTCAATGGTATGGGTCGCCATTAATGAAATACGGATAATGCAATCCTCCTTTGGCACTGCGGGTGACACGACAGGATTCACGAAAACCCCCTCCTCAAGAAGTCTTTGAGCCATTTGAAGGGTTTTTATATCGTCTCTGATGAAAAGAGGAATAATCGGAGATTCGGATTTCCCGGTATCAAAACCGAGTACATTAAAACGTTTGCGCGCATATTCGGTCAGTTCCATCAGGTGAGCCATACGTTCAGGCTCATTCTCCATGATTTCGATGGCAGCCAGAACACTCGCTGCTGATGATGGGGTCATGCTTGCACTGAACATCAATGAGCGGGAATTATGCTTAATAAAGTTTATCACCGTTTTATCAGCTGCGATAAAACCACCAATAGAAGCCAGGGATTTGGAAAAAGTTCCCATAATCAGGTCCACCTGATCCGTAAGTCCGAAGTGGGCAGCGGTCCCGGCTCCATTTTTACCAAGAACGCCCAATGAATGAGCATCGTCAACCATAATGGAGCCCTGATATTTTTCAGAAAGACGGACAATTTCGGGTAATTTGGCAATATCACCTTCCATGGAGAAGATACCATCCACGACAATCAATTTGATTTTATCAGGATCGCAAAGTTTAAGTTTCCGTTCAAGATCGTTCATGTCATTATGGGCAAACTTCAGAACCTTGGCAAAGGTGAGGCGGCTGCCATCAATAATGGATGCATGGTCGAGTTCGTCGAGGATTACGTAGTCATTGCGGCCGGCAACGCAGGATATTACCCCCTGGTTCACCTGAAATCCGGTACTATAACACAACGAAGCCTCTTTATTTACCAGTAGGGCAAGTTTTTCCTCCAGGGCCATGTGGATATCCAGGTTGCCATTAAGAAATCTCGATCCGGCACATCCGGTCCCATATTTATCGATCGCATTTTTTGCAGCTTCCTTAACTTTCGGGTGACAGGTTAGGCCGAGGTAACTGTTAGAACCAAACATCAGCACTTTTTTGCCGTTTATCACGACCTCTGTATCCTGATCGGATTCAATTACCCTAAAATAGGGATAGAGGCCGGCTGACATAAGTTTTTGTGGTAAATGGTAATGCGATAGCTTAGTATGAAGAATTCCCATTATTAAGATAGTTAATATTAATTGTTCCAAAAGTAATAAAAATAATTACAGAGGATTATTTTTATTAATTGTTCACGCTTTAAATACTCTTTAAAAATATATATTTTGTTATAATAAAGAGTATTTATCATCTTTATTTGTTTAATTTTTGAATAATTTTCCATAATCAGACCGAATTTGAACCGATTTTCAGAAATCGATCATACGTTGCGGTTCAGTAAGTTTAAAGCTTCTCCGGTGAAATGGTGTGATGCCATAATTGATTATAGCCCTGCGGTGGAATGCTGTTGGATAACCTTTATTCTGATTCCAATCATAGTGTGGGTACTTTTCATGAATTACCTTCATAAAATCATCCCGGTAGGTTTTGGCCAGCACAGAAGCTGCCGCAATAGACAGATACTTTCCGTCACCTTTAATAACAGTAGTATGCGGAATATTTTCATACAATTTGAACCGATTACCGTCAACAATGATATGCGCCGGCCTGACAGAAAGCTGATCAAGAGCCCTGTGCATTGCCAAAATAGAACAATTCAGGATATTTATCCGGTCAATCTCCAGGTTATCGCAGCTTGCTACCGCCCAGCAAATTGACTCCCTTTCGATTAGTATTCGTAAATGAGATCGCTGTTTTTCAGATAATTTCTTTGAATCGTTGAGCAGTTCTGACCGAAAATCTTCAGGCAGGATTACTGCCGCAGAAAAAACAGGTCCCGCAAGGCAGCCCCGTCCGGCTTCATCACAACCGGCTTCCGGAAATCCTTTGATTAAGTTATTCAGCAACATCTGCGAGCTTTTGAATAAGAATTTCCACACCCTTTCCCGCCTTTTCCGCAATTTTATGAATGTAATGAGGCAGATGAGCAGGTGGATGGGGATCGATCAGGAAAACCGGGATCTTTTTGGAGAGGTAATTGAGTAATCCCGCAGCAGGATAGACATTTAGCGAAGTTCCAATGATGCAAAAGATGTCAGCCGACTGTGTCAAAGCAACAGCTTCGTCCATCGCTGGCACCTCTTCGCCGAACCACACGATATGGGGTCTCAACTGACTCCCCAATTCGCACAGATCGCCCATTTTCATTACCGGATCAACCAGCTGGTAAATAAGTGACGGATCGATTGAGCTTCGTGACTTAGTGAGTTCCCCGTGCAGGTGAAGTACATGTGACGAACCGGCTCTTTCGTGCAGGTCATCCACATTTTGGGTGATAATCTGGAGATCGAACTTTTTTTCGAGCTCTGAAAGCAGCAGGTGTCCATTGTTGGGTTGGCTGCTCATCATTTGTAACCTCCGGTCGTTGTAAAAACGGAGAAGCAATTCGGGATTTTTGTGCCAGGCTGCGATGCTTGCCACCTCCATGACATCATACTCTTCCCAAAGCCCATTCATATCGCGGAAAGTCCGAATTCCACTCTCTGTAGACATCCCCGCCCCTGATAAAATGACCAGTCGCTTCATACTTTATTTCCGGAATTAAATAATCTCATTTGATTAAAATAAAAAATGGCTGATTCTGATAATGCAGCCGGCAATCTGCTAACACCATTTTTTATGCTGATTAATACATTCTCCAAGTGTGTCCGGCAGAAAACAGGCATGGGCAGTATTGTTTCAGGACAAAAGCCAGAAGCCCTTAATTCGTTTCTTTATTCTTTTGAAGCCTAAATTTATTAAAAACACATAGATAACCTACTCGAAATCCCCCAATAAAATAGCCGAAACATTCCAGTGACTGAAACTTCCCCCCTCCGTTTTTCCGATTGGGATTGCGACTGAAAATTTATGCTTACCCCGAGTCAGGTTATTAACCGGGAAATATACCGGATTAGTAGCCGTTCCAGGGCACCAGCCTGAACGGCTTCCATCGCTTGAGGTGATTCCGTTCCAGAAATTACCGGAAGCGGGATTGAATTTCCGGTAGGTTCCGCAGTCACAACGCCAGGGGGTAAACTGGAATAAAACTTTCCCGTCAAGGAGTATCGTATTGGTCTTCTGGTTATATTCATCACCACCATCCCATCCACCATGTCCGGTAGTCAAATAACGCATCCGGATATTTTTAACCCCTTCCGGAACGATGATCTCTGCTGAAAGAGAATCCTTGTCAAACAGGGTTCCATATTCCTGTCCGGCCATCTCCATCACATTCAAGGTGTTGAAAAGTGGCAGGCTCCAGTGTTTTTTAACCGGCCTCTGCAAAACCTCCCGGCTGCCGGGGTAATATTTGAGATTGAGCGTTAGACGATGACCTCCCTTATCGTAGTTCCCAATAAAAACGCCGATCCATTGTTCTCCCTGAAGGGAAGGGAGTAGTTCTGTAATTTCCTGCTTATAATAAGTGGAATCTTCCCAATGCTGGCCATAAACTGTGACTTTATCATTGAACTGGCCAATTCCGAAAGGGGTAAAAAACCGCACGATCTCGACCAGAGGCGAAAAATTTTCCAACGCAGTCATTCCCTGATACGATTTTCCGTTTCTGGCCCGAAAGGTTGGAAGTTCGCCCACACCATTTTTCATGCCATCCAAGAATGATCTTTCTTTATCCGTTGGGATTAAAAATACCGATCCTGTCCGGTCATAGGCATCGCCGTTTGAGTGCTGGTATAGCTCGGCAAAAAGCTGCGTATCTTCAGGCATTGTCGGCAATTTCACTTTTTTAACCAGGATGGTTCCTGAACCATACCTGAAAGTTTTTTGTGTTGTGGTATCTGCCGGATTTACAATTTTATTTCCAAAACTGATCTGTTCATTCGAAAAAACTGGTACCGTGGTGATCAGATTTTCAGTTATCCGGTGGCGGTAAAGAGGCAATGGCAGGCTGGCACCCAGTTGCGATGGAAGAACTGGCTCTGTATCTTTCTTCTTTAAAGCCGTTACCTCTGAGGCTGTCAATTCATAATTGCCATTCCTGACTATTTTAAGTACCAATCCATCAGGTACGCCATAAGCCATTGATGGAGTACCTTTTGCGCCAGTCTCTGTCGTATACCAAATATCTATGGAGTTCGAACGGAGCGTCGTCTTGACCTTTTTGCATTTATAACCCAGAATAATGGCAGTTTCATTGGTTTCAATCAGGCCGGGGTATTCAGAAAAGGGGGCCGAAGTATTAATAATTGCTCCATTTCTGAATCTGGCCACCTGGAAAGTCTTTTTCTGTAGAAAATCAATATAACTGGTTTCAGAGGCTATCGTTGGAAGAAGTCGTAACGTGTCTTGAGCAACCCACGATTTTGACGCTGAAGGGGAACAAACAAGGCAGATTCCGGTATCTTCGGCCCGTGGCTTCCCGTTAACCAGAGTCCTATATATCACCCGTATAAAATCGGGTGACTGTCCGGCAGAAGCCATATGGTGTAAAATAAAAATATTCAAGAAAAGGATAACCCAAAGTTTTCTCATTTCAATTTTTGGATATAAATATTCGGATTACTAACTAAAAAAAACCAAATTGACAATTGGTAAAATTGCAAAAAAAAGACGAAAATCCCATATGAGACCCTCATTTTAACACATTTAAAAATGCAATCCATTGCCCTGGTTGTTAATTTAGTTTCTCTTTAAACCGACAAATATATTTTGGTGCAGATTCCAGATCTGCACTAAACACTACTGCGTATTATGGTACTCTTAATCTCATTAATCTGAAAAACCTGTATAATGTAAAGCAAGATCAAAAACGTATTGTTTAATATTTTACTCGTATAAGAACACATTTCTTTTTTATACAGCTTTAATATTTTACATTCACAAGGAATAAGCAGTACTTCGGCTTATCCATGTTCTGTTTCTTATAAAATCAGGAAAATATACTGTATATTAATAGTTATTTGATGTTTGTCTTATTTTTTATTAATTCGACCTGACTGAGTAGAGCAAATAATAAAAGTAGTTTAAAGCCCTGATCCAAACTTTTTCACAAATAAAATACACATTATGTAAGAATAACCTATATTTACATTTTAATTTACAGTATATTTTTATACTTAACTCTTAAACAAAGTGCAGCATTATTGAAGTGAAAATCCGGACTTATTTGTCTGCAGTTTAAATAGTCTATAAAAATAAATGAAAATCGCACATCGTCGTTTTAAACGGGGGCATTCTAAGGTAGCCAAAGATGATTATGCAGAAATTATCCTTCAGTTTGATAAGGAAATTGAAATAAATCCCAAAATCGCATCGGCCTATTTAGGAAGGGGAATGATAAAAAATTTTACTGCAAATCATGAGATTACATTTCTGGATTTTAGCAGATCTCCGGTTGCTGACCATTTTGATACGGAGCTCTATTCCCAGGCAAATTTCTCACAAACATCGCCAAACCCGCAACCTGCATTAGCAATTGCCGATTTTGACAAAGCGATTGAGATTAATCCCGCCTATGCGAAAGCCTATTTTATCCGTGGTATTGTAAGAAGCTGCCTTTATCAGGACTCTAAATCGCGGGATCCGAATAATTACAAATTAAAAAAGCCGGAAAATTTTCCTCACGATAACCTGGTGAACTTCGCCGATTTTGATAAAGCAATTGAGGTTGATCCTCAGTTTGCTGAAGCCTATTATACCCGCGGACTGGCTAAAAGTTATCAGCACCACAAGAATAGCAATCGTGTAGATTCAACTGCAAGAGTGGAGTCTGCAACAGATTTGACCAGCACATCATCAATTCAAGGCTATTTATTGCACAATCAGGCCGTCGATTATAGCGGAGCTATTGCTGACTTCGATAAAGCGATCAGTATAAATCCTGAATTTGCTGATGCTTATTACTGCAGGGGACTGGCGAAAAATCTTTTGCAAAATAGCGTTGGAAAACCAGGTCCAAAAATTAGCAAGAATATTCCTGCTGAGAATCCAAAGAGGTCGCACAATGGAAAATCTGAATTAAATTACCATTTCAAGAAGCTTGAGGGGATAATTGCAGATTATGATTCGGCCATCAAAATTAACCCGGGACATTCCAATGCATATTACAGCCGGGGTCTTGTTAAGCTGGTCTTTCAGGACCAATGGGAGAAAATGAAACAAGCTATAGCAAATAACAGAACGGTTTCAGAACATACCAAATATTCGTTGCCATTAACGAATGGGAAGGAGGGTTTGTTTAAAAACTATTTAGGCGCTATTACAGACTTTGACAGAGCTATCCAGATTAATCCCTTCTTTGCAAATGCCTTCTGCCATAGGGGGCTGGCACGATTTTGTTGCAATGATCTTTCAGGGGCGGTGACTGATATGAAAAAAGCGATTGAAATTGATCCTGTCAATAAAGAGGTTTATCGTAAAATTGCCTCATGCATTGGCCTCAACGGACTTCAAAACAAAAAATTTATGAATTGACTAAGGTTATTTGCGTCTTTGAATGCTCCTTGTATTGACCGGTAAAATTCCCGGCAAACCGAAACCCAGGCCGTTAAACCGAAGCCGCACTCTCCGGAAATGACAGTCCTTCCGGATAAAAAAATTATCTCATTGCAAGTGATTCCGCTTTTTTTCAACCGGGATCAGCAGTTAATATTTGGGACCATTCAACCGTAGAGAAAGGATCAATTTACAACTCTTTTTTCTGATTTTCCTGTGAAATTCCCATTGTCATTGCAGTTAATCCGGCTAATCCACCCAGTTGCATGGTTTCCAAAGCGGTGCTTGGAACAATCACAATGGTTGAGTTGGATTTCAATCCTTCGTAGAGCATGTTCATTGCCCTTAAATGAAGCGCAGTAGGGTTTCCGGAATAGGATTTTGCAGCCTCCTCGAATTTCTGGGCCACCTGCCGCTCAGAATCGCCAAGGATTACCCTCGCCTGACGTTCCCGCTCTGCCTGGGCCTGCATGGACATGGCATCCTCCAAAGCGGGAGGTATAAGCACATCCTTAACCTCCACCGAAATAACATTGATACCCCAGGGTTCCGTGCGCTCATCGATGATCTTCTGAAGCTGGTTGCTGATTTTCTCCCTCCCCTCGAGCATATCTGAAAGGAGGGTTTTGCCTATGACATCGCGCAGAGCGGTCTGGGATGCCCAATTGATAGCGCTTTTATAATCTGCTACATCGAGCGCCGCTTTTTTGGGATCCAGAACCTTCCAAAAAAGCACTGCATCGACATCAACTGGGACAGTGTCTTTAGTCAGGGTTTTTTCAGCCGTAAATGAAGATGTAATCACCCGTATATCGATCCAGTAAGGAATAGTATCGACGACCGGTATAATGAAAAAAAGTCCCGGGCCCCTGAGTGAATGGAACCCGCCAAGTCGTAGCACAACCGCTTTCTCCCACTGATCGGCTACCTTAATGGAGCAGGAAGCGATAAGGGCCAGAACGAAAAAGAGCACTTCAATAACAGTACCCTCCGTTTTAGCCTGAGCTCCATAACTGGCATAGGCCAATGCAACTCCAATTCCCAGAATAACAAAAAAGATCAATACCGCAAAATAGTTTGTTGTTTTCATAGTAATTCCCTCCATTTTTTAAGTTCCCCGGCGGATCGGATTCCCCTTGGGTTGAGATCAGCGTAAAGGGAACCGATTAACCTAATTAAAGATACATAAAATTAAGGAATCATAGTCTGTTTTTTCGCACTTTTCGACACCTTTTGTCCTAAAATTGATTAACTTAGATGAGACTAAAGTTACCTGGAAATATGAACACTAAAGTTGATCGGAAGAATCCAGTTGCAAGGCAGAGGGATTCCGGGGAGGCAGACAGTCAGGAGGGTTATCCGTTATACCCGCCAGTCGAAGATATATACAGCCAATATTACGAAGAGAAGGACCTGGATCCCGATATGATATCCCGTGGAGAAAACTCAACAGACCCGGACGAATTTATCATCAGTGATGAAAGCGATTTTCTGAATGAAAATTCGGACATCACTTTAGGTATTTCGGAGTTAGAAGAGGATGAATACCGGGAAAATATTGGATTGGAAGATGAAGAGAATAATTATTACAGTTTAGGCGGCGATGATCACCATGATTTGGAGGAGGAGCCACAAAATGAGTAAATATTCTATTTTACTAACAAAAAGGACGAATCAGGTGACAAAATATTGAGATCAATACCTTACGACCAGATTCTGCGTCCTGAAAAAAAACTTCCTGAACTGATTTTCAGGATATTTCGAAACTTCCCTCCGCTGATCATGCTGGTCAAATGCTAGTTGCCGAAGACGATTCAGCGGCACCTATTTTACATACTGCTGATAAGCGCTTTGCGCACATAGCCGTACCTGCGAGGCCACAGCCGGAGATAGCCAGAAAATCGCGTGGCGTGGTGTATTCGAGAGAATGTTTGCAACGGGCAATTTTCCCCTTGTGCATTGTTCCCACCATAAAAATAATCATTCAGATTCATTGGAGGATATTCTTTCCCGGTAATTTGTCAATACCTCAGAATACTAAAAAGAGGGTATCCCAATCATTGGGGCACCCTCTTTCCTATATTCAATACCGGGGAATTATTTTACATCCCAGAATATTTTGGCAGTTGATTTGTCATTTGATGCAACACTTGCATAATTAGTCGCGTTGTAGACAGCTTCCTCTGAAGGATACACCCATCTTGAAGGTGGCTGAGAGAGGGTGTTGGAACCATCTACCCAGAAAGTAAGTGCAGGCAATTTCAACCTTCTGTACTCGGCCCAGTTTTCATAAGGCTCAACGATAGACAAATGAATCCATTTCTGAGTTGCGATCAGATTAAGCTGATTGCCTGCAGTTGAAGCAACTGTCCAGCTAACACCGGCACCGGCAATGTAATTGCTGATTTCAGTATCAGAGGTTGGAGTAACAGCCCCGGAAGTATTGTCCTGGCTAAGGCTCCTTGCGATGTAATAAAACAGAACTGATTGTTTGATCCCGCTTTCATAGGCTGTTTTAGCGGCAGCGGTATTCCCTGCTTTCAGGTAATATTCGGCAGCATAAAACTGAACATCGGAGGCGGTAATCAGCACGCCAGGGAACCACCAGTTACGGGTAAGTGTTGAACGGTTATAGATAGCATTTGTTCCAGCTGCAACCATAGCGTTCTGCACAGAGGCAAGGGCCAATGGGTCGATGCCTGTATAAACACCCGGAGAACTTGCCCCTGGCTCATACATAACCCTTAGGCGGGGGTCAACATTTGCTTTCATATGATCGATCATCACTTTACCGGCATAATTTCCGCCCCATCCTGAGCTTTCCAAACCTGACTGCCATCCCTGAGAATTAAAAGCAGTATTCTGATCATAGATGTTGATCTGGATATTATCGGCATTGGTAGCAACGATTGGATAAGAAGCTGAGTTTCCAAGGATTGCACCCATTTCACTTGCAGAGCGTGAGCTAAGCGAAGCAACTCCGGAAACCCTGGTTAACATTCTCATGCGTAATGAATTGCAATATTTTTTCCAAAGACTAAGGGAACCACGGTTAACCAAATCCTGATTTTTAAACAATACCTGAACTCCGGCACTGACAGAAATCGAATTGAGTTCATCTGAAAAACCTTTCAAATCGTCAAGCATCTTGGTGTAGATTACAGTCGCATCGTCATAAGCTGCATATGATGCACCATAATTACCCCCATTTGTACTGATCATACCGGCTTTGCTCCAAGGAATACTTCCGTGAAGGTCAACATTACGTTCGGTATAATCATACATATAAATGGTCGCTGCGATCATGTAAATTCTCTTAAGCTGTTGATCGGCTGCTGTTTGTGCTCCAAATACATTCTGAAAAGCGCGGTATTGTGATAAAAACCCATAATAACTGCTCCAGGCGCCACCAATTGAGGCTGCTCCGGGAACATACTGAGTACCGGCGTTAACCCAACCCACTGCCTGTGTGTAATTCAGCAACGTTGTTCTTAGAACTACGAAATAATTCCAATAACTCGGAATGATATAATCGTAATTTGATTGCATAAATCCTGCAAATTGTTTCTCAACAGTTGTAGAAGAGATCTTTGTCGGATCTGGGTAGGCAGTGGCAAAGTCGGATTTCGTACAAGAGTATAAGAAACCGAGAACCACGACTGCAAGTATTATAAATATTTTTTTCATATCTTAAATATTATTAAAATTTACAAATTCGTTCTTAGAAATTTGCCCTCAACATTGCTCCAATAGTCTGGGTAGTAGGGTTCTGACCGGCGTTGTTGACGTTTTGAATCCATCTCGAACCGGCTACGGTAGCTTCGGCATCCATGTTTTTAATTGATCTGTAGATATAGAACAGGTTACGTCCGAATACAGATACACGTAGTTTGCTTGCGCCTATTTTGCTGGCAATTTTGACAGGAAGGTCATAACCTAAGGTAATTTCCCTCATCTTAAAATAGGTGTTCTTTTTCATGAACAACTCATAACGAGCATCGCCATACTGAGGACCTCCCCAGTTATAGACATACCAGTAATATTGAGCCTGAGAGATTACATTGGCGTTTTTGGTGCCATCAGCGGCATTTACTCCGTCAAGCAACATACCATCGTTGCGTACAAGTTCACCTTTTGGACCGGCAGATGCGCTGGTCTGAACGCCAGGTTTGGAACCGTCATTTCCCGGATTGTAGTAACTTAAGCCGCCATGTGCTTTATCCATATTGGTTAAACTCTCTTTGGTAAGACCACGGCTTGTCATCCAGTTGATACCGGTAGGCATTACATAGCCTCCAAGACGAAAGTCAACCATAGCATCTACTGTAAATGCTTTGTAGGTGAATGTGTTAAAGATACCACCGGTAGCTTTTGGCATTGCATTACCAATTTTTTTCATGTTTGCAACGTTTCCGTCAAGCTGATATGTTCCGTCGGAACCAACCAATTTTTGACCAGCGCTATTTGTCAGTACCGGAGGAGCGTATAAATCTCCCATTGGCTGACCAACATAGGATCTCAATTCAGCTGCAGCGCCATCATAATCAACATGAGTCATTGATGTTTGACCGTTGGCTAATTTTTCAATCTTATTCTGGTTCATTGCCCAGTTAACGCCTAACTGCCATTTAAAATCCCTTGACTGGATTACAGAACCGTTAATTCCGATTTCAAGACCTGAATTTCTCAGGGTTCCGATATTGGTTAAAACAGAGCTGGCACCCATTGAAATTGGGGTGGTCAACGGCAGAATCTGGTCTTTAAGTTTTGCATTGTAGTAAGATACATCTAAATTAACCCGGTTATTGAACATTTTAGTCTGTAATCCGAACTCAACCTCATGCTTTTTCTCAGGGCGAATTCCGTCATTTCCAAAAGTTGTGGGTAATGTGGTGTACAATACTGATGAACCACCGGCTTGCTGAACACCTAATCTACTTTGGCTATAGGCAATATTTGCAGCATACTGGTCAGGATAGTTACCTACGATACCCCAAGATGCGCGAAGTTTTCCAAAATTGATGAAAGATGGCAATTGGAGAGCTTCTGAAAAGATGAAACTTCCATTAACCGAAGGATATGAGAAACTGTTGTTTGAAGGAGCCATCGTTGAATACCTGTCGCGACGTACGTTTCCTTCCACATAAAGGTAATCTTTATAGTTAAAGTTCACTGTTCCGATAAATGCATCCGAAACCAAAGATCCTGTTGAATAACTGGCATTCAGTGTATTGATGGAAGAGGAGAGGTCAAAACGATTTTCAGTGCTCAAGCCACCATTGGTGCTTAGTCCTTCAGTGCTGTAGGTGTCTTTTTTAGCTGTGTAACCGGCCATAACAGTCAGTTCAAGATCCGGTACCAGTTTTTTGTCATAAGTTAACAAAGCGTCACCGTAGAAAATATTGTCCTTGTAGGTCGAAAGTCCGTAAGAACCTGAATTTCCAAAAATAAGTGGAACAGAATTATACGATTTGTCTGCAATTTTGCGACCGGTGAAATCGGTTGCCAACCTTGCACGAAATTTAAGATTTTTAATAATCTCATAATTACCTGTTATATTGGCAATTACACGGTCACTGTATTCATCTTCGTTGTTCTTTTTGACATTCCAAACAAAGTCCATCAAATCTGACCTGGAACCATTATAAATGATATTTTCTCCAGGGGTAAGACTCTGTGTTCCTGCGCCATATACGGCATGATAACCCAGGCTTGTCTGGAATTTATTCAGATACCAGTTACCATTATCGAAACGACCCATCATACCTGTAAAGTTATTGATCATCCGGTCGATGGAATAAGGGCGATTCTGGATATGGTTATTAATATAGTTCATATTAACATCCATGGTGAATTTTTTACCGAACTTGTAATTGCTGTTCAGGTTAAAATTGTTTTTAGATTCCTGTGAACCCATGCTGATTCCTTCATTTTCGGAATGTGTGAATGAGAACCTGGTATTTGAATTTTCAGATGAGTTGGAAATAGCAACGTTGTAGTTTGAGCTATGTGCAGTCTGGAATAAATTGGAATAGTTATTTTTCTGAGCCGAATAAGGTCTCTTTATTCCATCCCATGACATAATTGGTTGACCGTCGAATTTAGGACCAAAGTTGATCGAGAAACCCAAAAGTTCTCTGTCGCCGGCTGCTGTATGAACGAATCCATTTGCATCCTGACCTGAATCATTTACGTTCGTAGGAGCTCCAGCGCCTCTTACATTCTGATAATCTGGCAAATAGGCTATACGGTCGACCGTTGAAGAAACATTTACGTCAACTGTAAATCCTTTTTTCCCTTTACCTGTTTTGGAGGTAATCAAAATTACACCGTTTGTTGCCTCTGAACCATAAAGTGCAGCAGCTGAAGCGCCTTTTAATACCGAGATGGTCTCAATATCTTCAGGGTTAATATCCAGCAATCCTGTACCTCTGAGTCGTTGGTCTCCCCAATAGTTACCATTGTTGAATTCACCATCACGGATCGGAACTCCATCAAGAACAATCAGCGGCTGTGTTTTACCGGTAATTGAATTGATACCACGAATCGTCATGTTCACCCCACTGGTTGAACCACCCGGGCTGGAAGCAACAGCTAAACCCGGAGCCTGGCCATACAATGCCATTGCAAAGTTGGTTGGACTTGTTTTAATAATTTCATTTGCACTAACTGTTGGGGCAGCATATCCAAGGGCTTTTTGTTGCTTGGAAATACCCATAGCCGTAACGACCACTTCACCCAACTGAGCAGTTGAAGATTGAAGTTTGACATTCACTGTTTTCAGGTTTCCAATGACAACTTCCTTTGAATTAAAACCAACAAAGGAAAACACCAAAGTGCCTGCATTTGCAGGAGCCACGATTTTATAAACGCCTTCTCCATCGGTGATGGTTCCTATTGTAGTTCCTTTGATAAGAACAGTAACTCCCGGCATTGTTGTGCCATCCTTGTCATCCGTTACTTTACCGGTGAGTGTTTTTTGAGCGAGTGCTACCTGCCAGGAGCAGAATAGTCCAATCGTCAAGACAGCCAATAATAAAATTTTACGCATAGGTCTCTAATTTTAGTTTTATTTCTGAATTGATATTTTTTCCGCAGAAGATTAATTCTCAACTTCGTACCTGCAGATTTATACGAAGCGTATTCTCCCATTTTGCTTCAAAATTGGAGATTAGATTGTTTTTATCCGCTTTTCATATAATTCATAGTAGTGAATTTTGGTTTGATATTAAATATAAGTCATTTCGTTAAATACCTTTTGAAAGATCATCTCAGGCGTACCCAGAAGGGCGGTCTGGTCACCCATGTCGGAGATGAGCAGCGGAGTGCTCTCCGAAATCTTCTCAAGACAGAACCGGTTTAAGGATTGCTGGATGGGTGATAGAACATATTGTTTGGCTTTCGATATCGGACCGCTCAGTACAATTACCTCCGGATTGAGCAGCTGAATGATATAGGAGAGCCCCTTCCCCATCGCCTTCCCGACTTCATTCAGTATCGCAATGCAAAAATCATCCCCCTGACGTGCTGAATTTATAACGTCTTCTGGAGTAACTTTTTCCGGATGGTTTTCAAACTGCCGGATCAGCGAGGAGATCTCGTTGTCGGCAAAACCCTGCTTAACCCGTCTCATAATGGTGTTGGAGGAGGCAATGGTTTCCAGACATCCCCGTTTTCCGCAGATGCACAACTCCCCGTTTTCAACAATGGGGATATGTGAGAATTCCCCTGCGAAGCCGTTTTTCCCGTTGCAGAGCTGGCCATTTATGAAAATCCCAAGGCCCAGTCCCCAGCTCCAGTGGATGATGATCGCATCCTTATAATCTTTGGCCGCTCCAAAATGAAATTCACCCTGGGCATGCATCCTTGCGTCATTGTCGATGTAAACCAGCTTATTGAAGCGGGTTCTCAGATCACGACCGATGGATTGCCGCTTTTTATCTTTAATGGTAAAATTTATCCCCGTTTTAGAGTTGATCAACCCAGGCATATCGACTCCGATACCATAAACCTTTTCGTCCGGGATCTGGTGATCGGCAATTAACCGGCTGGCCGCCTCATGCAGCTTTTCAACAAGCTGAGGATCATCGATGTGCGTGTTTATTTCGGCAATCGGGGTGACAAACTTTTGGTAACAGTCCAGAATAGCCATATTGGCGGAGAAGCGGGCGATGTCGCAGGAAATCACATAAAATCCATCTTCAGGTAAACCGTAAAGACTCGGTTTTCGTCCTCCGCTCGATTCGCCAATCCCGAAATTCTTCACATAACCAGCCGAAATAAGATCATTCAGCAAAACAATACAGGTTGGAAGACTGGTCTTCAGCCACTTACTAAGTACAGGCGCTGAAGTGAATCCATTTGTGCGCAGCAAACTCAGTATTCTTTTCTTCTGTCTGATTTTATTCAAATCAGCCGAAGAGACTTTCCTGACACGAGAATCTGTTTCCAGAGGCATAGTTTAACCTTTTGAGATTTAGAATAACTTACTAAATGGCTTGCGTGATGGCGACAAAGATATTTAAATATTTAATTAACTATTTATGTTTTATTAACTTTTTTGATTAATTATTAATTATCCTTGAGTTTTTTCGCAGGTAAAAGACTCATATCGCTGAGAACCTTTGAATTCCATTGAAGCGATTCTATGTCCATTTATCAATAAAAATCCATACATTTGATATGCGGAAAACAAAACCTTAAATTACTGACAAAAGATGCAAACAATTTTAGGATCAGGGGGGACAGTAGGTATTGAGCTGGCTAAATCACTCAAATATTTCACCGATGATATCCGGCTGGCCAGTCGCCATCCGAAGAGAGTAAATGAAACGGATCAATTGTTTCCAGCAGATCTTACCCGGAGGGAGGAGGTATTTAAGGCAGTATCCGGTTCGGAAATTGTCTATCTCACAATTGGGTTTGATTACAGCACAAAAGTCTGGAATGAACTTTGGCCTCCGCTGATGCAAAACGTAATTGATGCCTGTATCGCCAATAAGGCCAAACTGGTATTCTTTGATAATGTTTATGCTATCGGAGGAGATTTTGTAAATCACATTACCGAAGAATCCCCCATAAGTCCAACCAGTAAGAAGGGGGAGATCAGAGCCCGCGTAGATCTGGCGCTGCTCGAATCTATGAACTCGGGAAAGATTGAGGCTATTATCGCACGTGCTCCCGATTTTTATGGTGGGAATGTCGACAAAAGCATGCTAATGACCGTTATTTACAAAAACCTGGCAAGCGGGAAAAAGGCACAATGGCTGTTTAATACCAAAGTCAGACATTCATATATTTATGCCCCGGATGCAGGGAAGGCAACCGCTTTGTTAGGAAATACCCCGGCTGCCTATAACCAGATCTGGAATTTACCGACCGACAGCCAATCACTGACACCGGTGCAATGGATCTCTCTTTTTGCCGGAGAGATGGGGAAAAGCGACAATTACCAGTTTATTCCAGCCTGGATGGTCCGCATTTTAGGGGTGTTTATCCCATTTATGAATGAACTTTACGAAATGCGCTACCAGTTCGACCGCGATTATTTCTTTGACAGCTCCAAATTTGAAAATTATTTTAAATATAAGCCCACCTTATATGCGGATGGAGTTAAGGAAATAGTGAAACAGCTGAAATAAAATAAACCTAAAGTCTTAAACCAATGAACTTTAAATTGTATTTTCTATTATTGGTTGCACTGGTTTTTTCCGGAAATTTATCAGCACAACACATCAAGCAGGACCAACTTACTGCCAGTCAGGTGATTGATTTGATTAAAAAAAATGTACACTGCCCCTGGTCATCGGAAACGGTGGATAGGTTTAAATCAGGTAACCCTGAAGATATTGTTACAGGTATAACAGCTTGTATGTTTGCCGATATGAAAGTGCTCAGACAGGCCGTTGCCGAACGAGCGAACCTGATTATTACCCATGAGCCAACATTTTATAATCATCCCGATGAAATTAAGGATCTTGAAAATGACCCGGTATATCTGGATAAGATAAAATTTATAAACGATCACAAACTGATTATCTGGAGGTTTCATGACCATTTTCACAAGATGCAGCCCGATGGTATTTATGCAGGGATGGTTGAGAAGCTGGGATGGGGCAAAAACCAGACTGACAATTCGATGTTGCATTTTAAGTTTAAGCCTCAAAAGCTGTCTGCATTTATCTTAAGTTTGAAAAACACCTTTCCCGGAAATTCCTTCAGGGTAATTGGGAACCCGGATATGGAGATTACCAACGTGGCTCTCTCAGTCGGTGCACCGGGATCATCCGATCAGATCAAATTTTTAGAAGAGAAAAATACCCAATTGCTAATTGCAGGGGAATCGCCGGAGTGGGAAACTTACCAATATGTATATGATGCCTGGCTTCAGGGAAAAAACAAGGCGATCATCTTTTTGGGTCATGCCCTTTCCGAAGAGGCCGGAATGGACTACTGTGCCCGGTGGTTAAAAGGATTTATCCCGCAAAAAATTAAGATTCAATATGTTGAAAATGGTTCGAGTTTTAAAACCTATTGATAAGTGACTGGTCAGCAGTTAACCAGTAAATTACAAGAAACCTTATAAAAGTAATCTCAGATTTAAGCAAAACACGTATTTTTGTTGCGAAATGAAATCATAAATAACAATTATGAGCGCAATCAAAAATGTTGGTGAAAAAATCATGTCAATACGTCAGTCCAAGGCAATAACTGCAGAGGAGCTCGCTGAACGTTGTGGCTTCACAGCTGCATTGATGACCAAAATTGAGGAGAACCAGGCCATTCCATCGCTGGGCCATCTGATTAAAGTTGCCCGTGCGTTGGGTGTCAGACTCGGAACATTCCTCGATGATATGGATCAGCTCGGACCGGTTGTATCACGAAAGGGGGGTCTAACCCAGGGAAGCAGCTTCTCGAGTAAGAATAGTTCGGCCCACAATAACCTCGGTTTTTTCCCTTTGGCAAGCGACAAATCTGGTCGTCATATGGAACCGTTTATCGTTGACATCATCCCTTCCTCCGGATCAGATTTTGTGCAATCCTCGCACGAAGGGGAAGAGTTTATTTATGTGCTGACAGGAAACATTGAGATTAATTACGGAAAAACCGTTTATACCCTCGCTGAAGGTGACAGCATTTACTATGATTCGGTAGTGGACCACAACGTTCATGCAGCAGATGATTCGCCTGCAAAGATTCTGGCGGTCATATACGCCTCATTTTAGAATCCAAAAGAAGCATCCGATGGAATTAATAGAGAAAACTTTTGGCCAGTTTCTCGAACACTGGGCCACCGAAACACCTGATAAAGATTTCATTGTTTATGCGGACAGGAATCTCCGCTTTTCCTATGCCGAATTCAATATCCGGGTAGATTATCTGGCCAATGCCCTTCTCCATCTGGGAATGAGGCCCGATGACAAACTGGGAATCTTTGCCAACAATGTTCCCGACTGGCTTACATTTATGTTTGCTACAGCCAAAATCGGGGTTGTTTTGGTCACCATCAACACCAATTATAAAACCCATGAACTGGAGTACCTGGTTAAGAACTCCGATTTAAAAGCGCTATGTCTGGTAAACGGGTGGAAAGATAGTGATTATGTTCAAATGGTTTATGAACTCGTCCCAGAGCTGAAGGAGAGCCAGCGAGGCTACCTACAGAGTGAGAAATTTCCGTTTCTGAAGAATGTAATCTTTATCGGGCCTGAAAAACATCGTGGTATGTTCAATACGCCGGAGCTGATATTGCTTGGAAGTCAGTTGGACGACAGGCTGCTTTCAGAGATCAAATCAACGGTCCATTGCCACGATGTGGTGAACATGCAATATACTTCAGGGACTACCGGATTTCCAAAAGGGGTAATGCTCACACATTATAATATATTAAATAACGGTGTTGCCACCGGTCAGTGTATGAATTACACGGCAGAGGACCGGCTTTGTGTGTGCGTCCCGTTATTCCACTGTTTTGGTTGTGTATTAGCGCTTTGTGCCATTATCACCCATGGGGCTACTATGGTGATGGTTGAAAACTTTGATCCGCTGGTTGTGCTTGCCTCAGTTCAAAAGGAAAAATGTACCGCCCTATACGGAGTTCCGACGATGTTTATTTCAGAGCTGAACCACCCGATGTTTCGTATGTTCGATCTTTCAACGCTCCGGACCGGGATTATGGCAGGGGCCCCCTGTCCCATTGAAACCATGAACGAGGTGATGAGCAAGATGAATATGTCGGAACTTATCATCGTTTACGGACTCACTGAGTCATCGCCCGGCATGACGGCTACCCGAACCTACGATCCGCCACATATCCGCAGCACCACGGTTGGAAAAGCTTACCCAGCCGTTGAAGTAAAAATTGCCGATCCTGAAACCGGGAAAGAGTTAATACCTGGTGAACAAGGAGAATTATGTTGCCGCGGATATAATGTAATGAAGGGGTATTACAAAAATCCTTCGGCGACCGCCCATGCTATTGACGGCGAAGGGTGGCTTCATTCAGGAGATCTGGGTGTGATGGATGAGAATGGTTATTTTAGGGTTACAGGTCGCATCAAAGATATGATTATCCGGGGAGGAGAGAATATCTACCCCCGGGAGATTGAGAATTTTCTCTACACCATGCCCCAGATTCAGGCAGTCGAAGTGGTGGGGGTGCCCAGTCCCAAATATGGGGAAGAGGTTGGCGCATTTATCACCCGGCGGCCGGGGGCAGAGCTTCACGAGGAGGATGTGACCGATTTTTGCCGGGGGAAAATCTCGCGCTACAAAATTCCGAAGTATATCTTTTTCGTGGAGGAATTTCCGATGACAGCCAGTGGAAAAATCCAGAAATACAAACTTCGCGAACTGAGCTTAACCCTTCTCAAAGAGATAAATATCGATCCGGTCTGATCTGTGGTTTAAAGTTTCTAATAGCCGATATAAATAAATCCTTTTATTATCCTGCCGGTTTGTCCCAGTTTTAGCACATAGTAATAGACACCTGTTGGAACAAGCTGATGATTGGTCATTCTTCCATCCCAATCGTTCCTGTAGTCTGCACTTGTGTATACCTCCTTACCAGCACGGGTATAAACCGTAATTTCAGAAGGTTTATAATTATCGAGTCCTTCAAATATCAGGACATCATTCGCTCCATCGCCATTGGGTGAGAATCCCTGAGGAATGATCAGGTTGCTGTTCTCAATATCAATAGTGACTGTAGCAGTACCACACAGGTCAACATTGCAAACCTCGTACTCAAACTGGTCGCGTCCGGGCTTTCTGGTTGTCGGATTATAAGTAATGGTAAGGTCCGCATTTATACTCGTTTTCCCCAGGGTGGGTTGTTTAATGACACGGATTGAATTACTCCCCGGCGGCAAAGAGTCATTTGCCAGCACATTCAGGGCTGTATCCTGTGCCCAGGTGATCTTGTAGTAATCGGGATTAGCTACAATCCGGTAGACTTCAAGCGGAAATTTAAAATCCTTCGTGCTCTGACATCCATGAATATCGCTAATGACCAGCCGGTACATCCCCGCTCCCTCAAATTTGGCAGTCGGCTGGTTATCGGCACCGATGATTTTCCCTTCAGAGGTAGACCACCTAAAGGTAAGGGCAGTTCCGTCGGAACCTGAACCATCCACAATCATGGATCCGTCTTTTTGAAGCGTTCCGGACGAAGCAACCTTAGCGATTGGCAGAGGATTTACGTTCACCGTAACACTCTTGCTATCTGTATATCCGTTGACATCAGTCACACTAAGTTTGATTCTGAAGTTTGCCGGCAGTGTGCCTGCATAATTATTGGACAGCACAAATTCTGTCGTTACACCGGTTTGCCGGGTCAGGGACCCACCTGTGTCAAGCGATGACCATTCGTAACTGGCAATGTTCCCGATGGATTTTGAACCATTGAGACTGATCACCTGGCAAGCACCGGCCTGAATCACTGAAGATCCGGGCAATAAATCGCTTCCTGCAATCACTGCCTGAATATTAACGGAGATCGACATCGTTGTATTTGAAGCGCATTCGGCAGGATCAGGGATGAAATTATAGACAGTCATTCCTGAAACAGAGGTGTTTATTGATGCCGGGCTCCATCCTCCGGAGATTCCATTAAGCGAACGGCCTGGCAATGAAGGGGCAGCGGTGTTCAGGAGGTACGGACCGAGTTGTGCGAATGTTGGAGTGACCCGCTGATTAACTGCAATTCTGGCAGAACCGCCTAAAGTGCCGGTACAGTTTGCATCAGTTACTGAGGTTAATGTATAGGTTGTATTTTTGGCGGGCGATATCATGACAATGAAAGGAGAACTCGCAATATTATTTACAGGAACAGCAGTTTCGCCATCGGTATAAATGATTGACCATGGGGCAGTACCAGTCAGGTTAAAGGTTAAAGGAATGGAAGAGCCGGCGCAGATTGCAGCGTCCCCGTTAATTGTGGCCGAAGTAGCCGCTGGCTGACCAATAATGACCGGATTGGAAAGGGTGCATCCGTTCTTATCCTTCACCACAATGGTGTGTGAACCGGCCGACAAGTTCGTGTAATGGGTTGTTTCCGTAAAGGAGCTCCCATCAACGGAATAAGTAAATGGATTATTACCGCCGGTAACAATTCCAAGGCTCAATTCCCCGTTTGAGGCTCCGCATGTTGCCTGGGCAATTGTTTTTTCAACAGCTGTGGGGCCGGTGATATTGACCATAACCGCCGGTGTGGAGAAGGTACAACCATTGCTATCTTTTACAATTATTGTATGTGATCCCGCAGTTAAGTTGGAATATTTGGCAGTTGAAGTGAAAGTACTCCCGTCTACTGAATAGGTAAATGGTAAAATCCCTCCGGTGACCGCTCCAAGGGTTAATTCTCCGTTCGCAGCTCCGCAGGTTTCATCGGTTATGTTTATCGCAATACCTGCCGGACCTTTGATATCCTGCAGGATGGCTGTAGTGGAGTAAGTGCAATGGTTTTTATCCTTTACATCTATGGTGTGCGACCCCGCGGTAAGGTTGGAATATCTTGTGATTGAAGTGTAAGCACTACCGTCTACGGAATAGGTATAAGGTGAAATACCTCCGGTGACCGCTCCGAGGTTCAGTTCTCCGTTTGCTGTTTCACAGGTAGCATCGGTAATTGTTACCGCAATTGCTGAAGGCTCGCTCAAATTTAGTAATGGTACTGTTGTGGTGAATGAACACTCGTTGTTATCCTTCACTATGATGGTATGTGATCCGGCGCTTAAGCTGGAATAGGTGGTAGTCAGGGTGAAAGGACTTCCATCAACTGAATAGGAATAAGGTGCCATACCCCCAGTGACTGCTTCCAGACTCAATACTCCGTTTGATGACCTGCAGGTTTCATTGGTAACCTGTGTCGCAATAGCTGTCGGCCCGCTGATATTGAGTATCGTGGAGGATACAGAGAACTTACACTCATTGTTATCCTTTACAATTACCGCATAGGATCCGGCAGCAAGGTCGGTATACTTTGTGGTTTGGGTAAAAGCACTTCCATCTACCGAATAAGAATATGGATAAGCACCCCCTGTGACAGGACCAAGAGTCAGGGTTCCGTTAGACAGTTCGCAGTTCGTATCAGTCTTCAGTATATCAATCGAGGTTGGCCCCGTCGTATTTGTCAGCGTGACCTGAGTGGCCACATTACAATCATTATTATCCGCAACCACAATGGTATGCACTCCTTCCGGCAGATTCGTGTACGCTGTGGCCGCGGTAAAAGCGCTACCATCAACAGAAAAAGTATACGGAGGGGTACCTCCAATGACACTTCCCAGGGTAATCACGCCGTTGGATACACCGCAGGACGGATTTGTAACAGTTGTTGTAACAGCGTATGGTCCAACAGCATTACTGAAAAATACATTGCCAGACAAGGATGATTTACACCCGTTAGCCTCAGTGACATAATAGGCGTAACTTCCAATGGAAAGACCTGACAACGTAATATCGGTGCCTGTACCTGTGGTAGTTGTCCCATCCTGAAACCTTGTCAGGGTCCAGTTCCCGCTTGCCGGTAAACCTCCCAGCGTCAGACTTCCTGTCACTGTTGAACATTTAGGCTGAATCACATCACCTAAAATGGGGGCAGAAGGCGGAGAAGGTTGTGCATTGATGATAATATCCGGCGAGACCGGAGAGGTACACCCTGCAGAATTGGTTACGGAATAGCTATAACTTCCAGAAGCTAATCCTGAAATTGGTGTGCTTGTCCCTGTACCAGTAACGGATAATCCCGTGGGCGTTGTGGTTAATGTCCAGGTGCCCGTGGCAGGTAAACTGTTTAGGGTAACGCTGCCTGTGGAAATGGTGCAATCGGGCTGGGTAATTGTTCCGACTGTGGGTGCCTCGGCTGATTGAGGTGCGCTATTGATCAATACAGGGCTGGACAATGCAGAGGTACATCCGAATGCATTGGTCACTGTGTAACTATATATTCCTAATGGCAATCCTGAAATTTTCAAACTTGTCCCGGAACCTGTGTAAGCAGGGCCGCCAGGTATTCTGATAACGGTCCATGTATCAGACGCGGGTAATCCGGCTAAAACGATGGTTCCTGCCGTTGTAACACAGTCAGGCTGGGCAATATTGCCGGCTATTGGCGCTGACGGTATTGGCGGAGGGGCATTAATAACAATAGGAGTAGTAGCTCCGGAGGTGCATCCGGATGAATTAGTCACTGTATAATTATAGGTTCCCGAGGTTAAACCTGGCAACGAAATTCCCGTTCCGCTGCCGGTGGTTATTGCCCCATCCGGCAATCTTGACAGGGTCCAGGTGCCCGATGCAGGTAATCCACTTAATGAAACGCTTCCTGTAGATAAGGCGCAATCGGGTTCTGTGATGACGCCTACAACCGGTATGGCCGGTGATCCGGGCGCTGCATTAATAACTATTACTGCTGACGGAGAAGAGGTGCATCCATCTGAATTGGAAACGGTATAGGTATAGGTTCCGGTTGATAAACCGGATATTGAAGTGCTTACACCTGTTCCTGAGAACGCCACCGCTCCCGGTGTTCTCATCAATCTCCAGGTACCGGTGGCGGGTAATCCGGTCAATAGAACAGCTCCGGTTGTTATGGTACATGTGGGCTGTGTTATCGCGCCCACGGCCGGCCGGTTTGGTGTTACAGGCGGTGCATTAATAACAATCTGTATTGTGGGATCAGAGGTGCATCCGGCTGAATTGGTCACAATATAATTATAGTTGCCCTGGGCGAGACCGGTGATGGTCGTGCCTGTTCCCGTGCCGCTAATTCCTCCCGGATTTACTGTCCAGCTTCCTGCTGGCAGTCCGCTCAGAACCACACTTCCTGTAGCCGTTGAACAGGTTGGCTGGGTAATGGTTCCGACAATTGGGGCTGCAGGGGCGCCAGGGGCCGGATTAACCGTTAACGTAGTTGCTGCGGAAATACAACCCG
>Ga0316229_1000068_pt1 | contig 148232 bp, 135 predicted proteins | sample TBH18023metaG_FD_206011 | JGI IMG/M metagenome (GOLD analysis project Ga0316229, IMG submission 206011) | Freshwater microbial communities from Trout Bog Lake, Wisconsin, USA - TBH18023 | ecosystem: Environmental > Aquatic > Freshwater > Lake > Hypolimnion/Profundal zone | place: USA... | reverse complement strand
TTGAGATCAGCAGGATCTGGTAGATCCTGCGTTTCATCATCAGGTTGAAGGAAGTGTCGATGAAGTAATACTTCTTCGGGTTTAAAGCGTTTTGCTTTAACTTCATATCTTAAGCTGAAATTTGCACTAAGATAAGGAAATCAATTCTCTTTCAGCACCACATCGTCATATTCGATCTCGAATCTCAGCTTATGCCTTGATTCTTCAAGGGCAAGGGATTCGAGTAGCTGCTTCACAGCAGGGTCTTCGGCCCGGCCGGCAAGTGCTGTGTACATGCGGAAAGCAGCCTTTTCCTTTTTCATGGCGAGGATGAGGGCTTCCTGGTAATCCATTTTGGGAGAAGGTTTCACGTCGACAAGGTATTCGGTTATCCTTAGGTCGCGCACCTTTTCGTCGCTCAGTTTTAATGTGCCGTCTTCCTTTATTTTGGTCAGCTTAGCCTTATGCCCCATTTCTTCCTCTGCAAATTCCTGGAAGATCTGCTTTGTTTCCTGGCTCTTTGACTGGTTCTTCAGCTGCAGGTAAAAATCCACGGCAGACTGTTCCTCGCCAATAGCGAAATCGAGTATTTCGGTTATGTTTTTGAATTCTTTCATATGTAGGTTCTATGTTCTGATATTTTTATTGCAAAAAGCAGCGAAATGGCGAAATAGCGAAATAAGTAAGGAAAAAGTGGAAATTCGATTTCGCTACTTCGCTACCTGATTTTCAAACTCCTCTTCAAACTTCTTCGTGACCGCATCGCAGCCATAATTGTATTTGCGCTGGTGATTATCTTTTTCGGTGATTTTAAGCTGCAGTTTTTCCCCTTCTTTCTGTTCAGGGAACAAGGTAACAACTTCCATAAAGACATCGATGGGATTACTGCTCACCTTATGACCGAAGACTTCCAGCAGGGCAGCCAATTGCTGCAAACCTGTCAGTTCAACTTTAGGCTTCATTCCTGCCTGGAACTGCTGCAACACTTTTTGGGAATTGGTAAAGGATCCCCCGCTCTCGGCCGGTAATGATGCCGGCAAAATAAGATCAGCCATTGCCGCTGTTGCCGTCATGAAATAATCCTGGACCACCACGAATTCAGCAGGTTTGAAAATGGATTCAACGTAATTCTTATCCAATGCACAACCCATAGGATCTTCACCAAAGACAAAGATGTTTTTAACCTTGCCGTCCTGAAGCTGCCCGTGCAGGCATTCGGTTTCGGAAGCGGCCAATGCTGGACTCTGCCATTTTTCCTTGAGTTTTGCAATATAGGCTGCATCGCCAAGTTCCTGTCCTGCAACACCGTAATGCGGGCTGACGCCCATATCGAACAGTCCCTGCGAATTGTTCTTTTCCCTTATTGATACAAGCCCGCTGGAGGTCTTGCCTAACTTCCCGGTGATCATCGCCAGGTTGAACAGTTCTTTTGAAGCTGCGCCCGAGATCTCTTTTTCAGAGAACATGATCACTGCATTCATCTCCTTATTGTACATCCCGGCAAAGGCAGCGAGTTCCGTTTCACCAATTCCGGCTTCATTCAGAAGCTCTCCGAAGTTCAGTGCAAGAAGCTGCTTACGATATGCTTCAAATCCTTCCACCCTGTCGCGGAGGAAGAGTGCATTCTCAAGGCCTTTCGAAAGAATATAATGATTAACTGCCTTGATAAAATGGTAGTATGATTTGATATTCAGCTCCTGGTTCACCTTATGTGCAAGGCTATTGTTTTCTTTCACTGTCACCAGCACCTGGGGGATCTTTTTCAGGTAATGAGCATTCTGGGCCATGAATCCTGCAACTGCGTGGTCACGGTTGATTTCCGTGCCGATAAAACAGATCAGGCTGGCATTTTTGATCTCATTGAAAGGAACATTATTCTCACAGTTCCTGCGATAGCTTTCTCCCCTTCCCAGGTAATGGAAACTGCCTACGTTATTGGTCTTCACGGCCAGTCTTGCCAGCTTGTGAACAAGATACATCTCTTCGTTGGTCAGCCTGGCGCCTCCGAAGAAAGCATTCTGATCGGGTTTGACTTGTGTAACCTTTTCCTTAACGAGGCCAAAAGCCTTTTCAAAGCTGATCTTTTCAAACTTCCCGTTCACTTTCAACAAAGGCGTGGTGATCCTGGAAGCTTCGTTCATGAAGTTGTACCCGAATTTCGCAAACCTGCAGATATTCCCGTCGGTATTGACCAGGCCTTTGCGGCCGGTAACACCGTATGTAAACCCGTTGACCGTTTGCAGGTTGATGGCACAACCCACCGAGCAATAGTTACAGATGCTTTCAACAGCCTTGGTTTTCACAGGTCCCGGCTTGAAGATCACATTCTCGGTGATAGCTCCGGTTGGACAGGTAGAGATACACATCCCACAGGATTCGCAATGGGTATCGAGAAGCGAATCGCCCATAGCCGGGGCAACATAAGTATCAAATCCGCGGTTCACAAATCCAAGTGCGTTGGCCCCCACGACTTCCCTGCATATCCTGATACAGCGGCCGCAAAGAATGCATTTATTATTGTCAATCTCTATATAAGGATGACGGAAGTCAACCTGGTATTCCCTGAATTCTCCTTCGAAATATTTCTGCTGTGCATTATAATCAGTCGAGTATTTCTGAAGGTCGCAGTTGAAGAAAGCGGTGCATCCGCATTCAAGGCAGCGTTGGGTCTCATGATGCGCGACTTCGGCCGCGGAATAGCCCAGTTCAACCTCTTTGAAGTTGAGCCGCTCTGAAGCAGGCATGGTGGGCATTTCCTCGCGAAGCTGCTTTTCAAATTTATCCAGGTAATCCGAGGCTTTCTGCTTTTTGAAATTATCACGCTTGCTGGTGAAAGGCTTCTTAAGAGGGACAATGGGTTTCCCCATCACAAACTGGTGGGCGCTGTTCGATGCAAGCCTGGCCTGTGCAATGGCTTCGATGATGGTGGCAGGTCCTGTAACCCCGTCACCTGCAGCAAACACCGACGGAATGCCGGTTTGCAGGGTATTCTTATCGGCGTCGAGGTCTCCCCATTTGTTTATCTTCAGCTCCCCGCCTTCGGCAAAAGCATTGATATTATCAAGGAAATTCACATCGGTCTTCTGCCCGATAGCTGCGAGGATGTAATCCACATTCAAAATAAAATCAGAACCTTCAACAGGAACAGGCCTGCGGCGGCCCGATGCATCGGGTTCGCCGAGTTCCATTTTGATGCAGGTGACCGATTCAACTTCGCCTTTTGCATTTTTATTGATTTTCTTTGGAAGGGTGAGGAACATATACTCCACGCCTTCGAGCTTTGACTCATGAATCTCGATAGGGTTTGCAGGCATCTCCTTCTCGGTGCGGCGGTAGATCACATACACCTTGTCGGCATGGCAACGGATTGAAGTGCGGCAGCAGTCCATGGCGGTATTCCCGCCTCCTACCACGGCAATGGTCTTGCCTTTGAAATCATACCTTTTGCCCGTCACTTCCATGTTCTTCAGGAAATCTATTCCCGAGTACACATTCCCTGCATCGTCACCTTCGCAGCCCACGCCGGTCCCTTTCTGGGAACCGATCGTCAGCACCATCGCATCGTATTTTGATTTGATGTCCTTATAGCTGAGGTTATCGCCGAACCTTTGATTATATAAAATATTTACCCCGAGGTCTGTGATGTTCTTCACTTCCTTATCAAGGATGTCGTTGGGAAGGCGGTATTCGGGAATGCCGTAACGAAGCCAGCCACCGGGATTAGCGGCAGCTTCAAAAATATCAACCTGGTGGCCTTCGATCTGCATGAAATGGCCTACCGATAAGCCTCCCGGGCCTGCGCCTATCACTGCAATTTTTTTGCCTGTGGATGGCTTAACGGCGGGTTTATACTTATAGGGGCTTTCAAGATCATGATCCGAGGCGTAGCGCTTCAGGTAATCTATGCCGACCGGTGCGCCTTCATCTAAGAGGTTCCTGCGGCATTCGTTTTCGCAGGGACGGACGCAAACACGGCCGCAGATGGCAGGCAGGGGATTGGTTTCCTTGATCACTGCAACGGCTTCACTGTACAGGCCTTTTTCGATGAGAGAGATGTATCCCTGTACATCAACTCCTGCCGGACAGGTTTGCTTGCAGGGCCCGAGGCAATCGGCATAATGATTGCTTAGCATCAGCTCCAGCGCCATTTTCCTCGATTTGCGTATACCTTCATTATCGGTGACGACCTTCATCCCTTCGGTGATCTTTGTTGAACAGGCGGGCTGGTGGCCTCGCATTCCTTCCACTTCAACCACGCATACGTAGCATGAAGTGAAGGGCTCAAGACGTTCGTCATTACAAAGGGTGGGTATCTCTATTCCGTTCCGGTTCGCCAGCTGAAGTATAGTCTCACCGGGGTAGCCTTTTACGATATTTCCGTTTAAGATGATATTTAATGAGTTGTCGGACATTGGTATGTGTATTTTCTAATTATAATTTACAATTTAAGTAGCGAGGTAGCGAGAGGCGAGGTAGCGAAAAAAAAAAGCGAAATCGCTCATGGCTCATGGCTTATGGCTTAAGTTAGCACTATGCTGTTGAACTTACATTTTGAGTAGCAGACCCCGCATTTGGTGCAGAGTTCCTGGTTGATGAAATGTGGTTTCTTGCGTTCTCCGGTGATTGCTTTCGAGGGGCAATTCTTCAGGCATACCAGGCAGCCGGTGCATTTTTCCTGATCGACCGTGTAGGTAAGCAACGGCCGGCAAACCTTGGCAGGGCATTTCTTGTGGAAGATATGAGCCTCATATTCATCCCTGAAATATTTAATGGTTGTGAGAACAGGGTTCGGGGCCGTCTGTCCCAGTCCGCAGAGTGAATTATCCTTGATCTGGTAAGCAAGCTCCTCCAGCTTTTCAATATCGCCTTCCCTACCCTGTGCATTTGTAATACGCTCAAGGATCTCAAGCATCCTCATTGTGCCCATGCGGCAGAAAGTGCATTTGCCGCAGCTTTCCTTGCGCGTGAAATCCAGGAAGAACTTGGCTACGTCGACCATGCAGGTGGTTTCATCCATTACCACCATCCCGCCTGAACCCATGATAGCGCCTGTTGCATTCACTGAATCGTAATCCACAATGGTATCGGAGAGATATTCGGGAATACATCCTCCCGAAGGACCTCCAAGCTGCACCGCTTTGAACCTCTTGTTATTCTTGATCCCGCCTCCGAGCTTGAAGATCACATCCCTGATCGTCATGCCCATGGGGACTTCAACGAGTCCCGAACGCCTGATCTTGCCTGCAAGGGCGAATACCTTTGTGCCCTTGCTCTTTTCGGTTCCATACTTGTTGTATGCCTTCGCCCCGTTCAGAATAATCCACGGAACGTTAGCGTAAGTTTCTACGTTATTAATGTTCGTTGGTTTCTTCCAGAGACCTGATGCGGCAGGGAAAGGTGGACGTTTACGGGGCATGCCGCGTTCGCCTTCTATGGATGCGATAAGAGCTGTTTCCTCACCGCATACAAAAGCGCCGGCGCCTTCCTTGATATAAACATCAAAATCCCATCCCCTGATGCCGAAAGCATTTTTACCGAGATATCCTTTTTCATGGGCCTGGCCGATTGCAATGTTCAGTCTTTTAATGGCAAGTGGGTATTCGGCCCTGCAGTATATGACTCCGCCGGTAGCTTCAATTGCATAGGCTGCAATGATCATGCCCTCCAGTACTGAATGCGGGTCGCCTTCCAGAACAGAACGGTCCATAAATGCACCGGGGTCTCCTTCATCCGCATTGCAAATTACATATTTCTGGTCTGATTTATTGGCGTTTGCGAATTTCCATTTCATCCCGGTCGAAAAACCTCCGCCTCCGCGGCCGCGAAGCCCCGATTCAAGAATGGTTTTAATGATATCCTCACGGGAGATCTTGTCCATAACGATCTTCTTCATGGCGGTATAGCCATGCCTTTGTTCATAATCCATGATGGACTCGGGATCCATATAACCGCAGTTGCGGAGAACGATTTTTACCTGGGAGTTGATGAAGTCGTTTTCGGCAGCATCGAACATATCGGTATAAACTATATAATCCCTTATCGGATCATGCTGGTTGATATGTTTTTCTATCACCTCTATGGCGCGATCTTCGTTAATATCCCCATAAAGGTATGTGCCGGTCTCATCCTTGATCTCAACCAGTGGTTCGCGATAGCACATCCCTACGCAGGAAGTCTTGTGCAATTCGAATGCCAGGTTTTCCTGCTCTTTTAAAGCTTTTATCTTTTCATAGGTCTTGTGAGCTCCTGCTGCTATTCCGCAACTGCCCAAACCGACTGTTACTGTAGTCATCATAGTGTTGTTTTTTCACAATGTACGATGTACGATGTACGATGTACGAATTAATTTCGCTACTTCGCTACCTCGCTACTTCGCTACTTAATTATTTTCAGCTAACTTGATATTCTTTATGATTTTGACAGCTTCATTCCCGGTAAGCTTACCATAGGTCCGGTCACCTATCATCATAACCGGAGCGAGGGAGCAGCAGCCCAGGCAGGCTACTGACTCCAGGGTATAGAAGCGGTCTTCGGTGGTTTCACCGTCTTTTATCCTGAGCATCTCTTCGATGGCTTCGGTGATCTCTTTGGCGTTCTGTACATGGCAGGCTGTGCCGTGGCATACTTTGATGATATGCTTTCCAACGGGTTTCAGCCTGAACTGGGCATAAAACGTGGCAACGCCGAACATATCGCTGAGAGGTATCCCGCAGTCGGCGCTGATCTTCTCAAACACAGGTCTGGGGATAAACCCGAACAGATCCTGGGCTCCCTGGAGCAGGGGAATGAGATTTCCTTTTTTTCCTTTGTTCTTTTCAATCAGGGGTTCAAGCAGCCTCAGGTCAACATCCTCTTCGGCAATCTCTGTCTTCTTTACGTTTAATCGTGTGATTCGCATTTTATGGATTTGTATCTTGTTGTTTATCTTGTTTCCAGGTGATCACCGAGATCCTCTGCTTCCCGTCCATGCGGATGGAAAGAGGCTGTTCAAAGTGAACGATGCTGAAATACTCTGTTTTCCTGATATTTTTTTGCTTTCTCAGCACATCATACCGGATGAAGCTGTCGGAAAGCTCCGGCTGAATGCTGAAATAGCCCACGTTCATGGAAGTCACATTATGAAAGAAATGTGAACCTGAAGAAGCATCCAGGGGGAATCCTTCAAGGCTGGTCTCAACGATGATCTTTGCCTGGCTGATCTGGGGCCAGTTTACCGGTATGCCGATCCAGCGGTCTCTGGTACCCCATCTTCCCGGACCTATCAGCACATATTTTTTTTCGGCCTTGAAATACTCATGGTTTATATGGTTGATTTCTTCGGCCATTTCCTGGGTTTTCTCCTTGTCGAAAGTATCCGGGTCAACAAAAACCACATCATGGATATCCTCTACATGTCCATTACCCATTTCTTTTTCGGCAAACAGCAGGATCTCGGCCGGATTGATCTTGTTCATATCCACATGGTAATCGGTGAGGTTCCCGATCAGGGGCTTGATCTGGAGAAGGTAGAATGAAGCCCTGTTTTCATCATCCTTGTTCAGGTCAACGGCAAACTCAATCTCGACGGGGGTTCCAAGGGCTTCCTTAACCACGTCAAGAACCACTTCCACGGTCTTTGCAAGAGGGGCAAAGTTGTATTTGAGGATATCCGCAAAATTGACGACTCTTGGACCTGGCTGGTTCAGGCCTGGTGTAATACGGTTGTTTTCGAGGGAATAAACCGAAGCCAGGTGTTTCAGGGTTCCATGCTCCTCGGCTTTATCGATGTCCATCATCCGCAAACCGGCATCTTCCCCTTCAAGAAGGTTCACGTTTTCCTTTTTGAGGTCGACTGCATAAAAATGCAACTGCGATCCTTTATACTGATCAGTGGGTGTGTTGATCTCGAGGTTGGGATACTTGGGAGAGAATCTGAAAGCTTTCTCCCCTTCTACTACGTAACGACCAAGCCCGAGTGCAATAACCGCAACACCCTCCTCGGGTTTCATATGGGCAAAGGGATAATAATTATAGGAATGCGCAACACCACTGATATGGGGGTAAAACACATCATCATACCGGTGCCCCACTACTTCCTGGATAACCACGGCCATCTTCTCCTGCTCTATCCTGTAATTCACTGCTTCAATATAGCCCTTGGCAACAGGAGAATACACCGAAGCATATACGAGCTTGATGGCGTCCATAAGCTGTTCAAGCCTTACATTGGGATCGGGATGATTATTGGGGATGAGATAGGTCTCAAAGATGCCGGCAAAAGGCTGGTTCAATGAATCCTCGAAAAGCCCTGAAGAACGAATGGCGAGGGGATTCTTTATGGATTTGATCACCGATTTTAACCTGCGGACCAGGGTATCGGTGAGTTTGCCGCTGATAAACCTGTGCCTCAGGAGAGTGTAATCGTTTTCGAGCAGAGCCTGCTCCCTGAGTTTATTCCTGTCGAGGAAATATTCGAATTCCTCGGTTCCAATGATGGAGGTTTTCGGTGTCTTTATATTGATGTTCGGGATGATCTGCGAAAAATCGTAGTTATAAATGAGGGTGTTGACGAAAGCCAGTCCCCTCCCCTTACCCCCGAGAGCGCCTTCAGAAAGGGCCAGGATATTTCTTTCGTCAGTGATTGCAGCCTCTTCATAAGGTATAACCTTACCGATATTCTGTTCGTTACGGAAATGCTGGATCATGGTGATGAGGTACTCCCTGAGGTCCTGGGGTTTCTCAAAATCCGTTACTTTCGCGGGGTTGATGATCTTTGCGGCCTGGACCTCTCCCCTGGCCATCAGCCATAACGAAAAATGATCCTTGCGGGCGTGGTAGAGCAGGGATTCCTCGGGAATGGTCTTCAGCAGGTCTTCAAATTCCTTCAGGGATTTTGCTACAGCGATCTGGCTTCCGCCGGTGTCACGGTAAATAAAACTTCCGAAACCAAGATAATGGGTGATAAAACTGCGGAAGTCGGCCAGAAGTGTTTCTGAATTTTTATTAATGAAGGATGTCTTCAGTTCATAGGCCTGCTGGGCGTTCATGTTATCGGAAGACTGGAGGATGATGGGCAGTTCCTTCAGTTCTTTTCTTGTCTGTTTCACCAGGTTGAAGCCTGCAGTTTCATTGAGCTTCCCGTCCTTTTTGAATTTTATATCGGAGATCAGGCAGAGGATGTATTCCTTGTACTTATGAAAGATGTAAAGGGCTTCTTCGTATGTGGAAGCCAGAAGTATCTTTGGCCTGGCCTTGAGACGGAGTATGCGGTAAAGCTCATCCGTAGTCACATCTTCAATAATTGTTTTAGTCTGCTCGAGAACAATATTATACAGCATCGGCAGGTAAAGCGAGTAGTAGCTCGGTGCGTCCTCAACGAGGAGGATCACCCTCACCATGCCGATGTTTGTGTCGTTTTCAACATTTACCTTGTCTTCAAGGTAATTGATCATTGCGAAAAAGATCTTCGAATCACCGTTCCATACAAACACCCTGTCGATCCAGGTAAGACCTTCCGGGGCCCTGTCAAACAGGCCGATATCTGTATTGCTGTTCAGCAGAAGGAAAACGGGGATATACTGGTAGAGGTCCTTGATCTTCCTGCTCAGCTCAACAGGAAATTGTTTATCAACCCCCATCATAATTATTACGAGGTCGTAATGTTTGGAACCCAGCTGTTCCATGACTTCCTCGGTGCTGGAGACCCCGGTTATTCGTGGCATGGTTGAGAGGCTGAGCTGGTAGAACTCGCCCAGGACATGCTCGGAGAACCTGCCTTCCTTTTCAATGCTGTATGCATCGTAAAGGTTGGCAACCAGCAGTATCTCCCTCACCTTAAAAGGCATGAGGTCGTGGTACAGGTCGCGGTTGTAATTCATCCTGTTGAGGAAGGTTTGCAGCAGCCTGCGGCTGGCCCTTGTTTCCTGTTCAGAATCGGACCTGGCGCCCTGGGCCATGGCAAACCCGCTTTTGCGCAGCATCGCCTTGCCTTTTACGCTGTTGAGGTATCCCGTGACCAGGTTGGCCAGGTTGATGATCAGGTAACGCTCTTCTTCAAGGAAAGGCCCCTCAAAAGCAAGGGGGAACGCTTTAAGATAGAATATTTCGATGGAGCCGACCTGGTTGTCGATAGTTTCGAACAACTGCCTCTGGCACCATTTGGTTTCGCTGAAATTCTGGCTCGTAATCTCGATCTTTCCATACTTTATCCGGCATACGGTATATTCGGGGAATTGCCAGGCCGAAGGAAGGATCATACAGACCTGGTGAAGGGCTTCTTCAACAGGGCGGCCTGCCCTAAGGATGTTAGTGGTCTGGTTGATGGCCGAAAGCTCTTTCAGCCTCTCCTTTGTAATATAACGGCCTTCGCGCCCCTTGACCCCGTTGAGAAAGCCCTCAATAAGGCTGGCCATGTTCATGATGAGGTTTCTCTCCTCTTTCATGAAAGGACCTTCATCGCTGGCAGGGAATTCTTTTGTGTAAAATATCTCTATGGTGCCGCTAAGCCCGTCAATGCAGTCAAAATTCTGTTTAAGGAACCATGCGGTTTCGGTAAACTCCTGGGTGGTTACTTCTGTCTCATCATACCTTATCCTGGCTGCAGTATACTCCGGGAACTGCCAGGCCTGAGGGATGATAGAACAGATATCGTAAAAAGTCTCCTGTATCGGTTTGTTCTTTTTCAGGATAGCCGTGGTGGCGTTCAAAGCGGCAAGCTCTTTAAGCCTCTCCCGGTTGTCGTATACCAAACGGTCAAGATCGATATTCTCAGCCAGGTTATTCTTTTTGCTGTTTCCCGTATCAGCCATAAACCGTGTGGATTTAGTGCTCAAAGGTATAGAAATCTTCATTCCATTTTGAAGCAGAATCCGCAATTTTAGCACATTACGGAATATCCTTACCGTGCGTACGTGTTTCCCTTACGGGCAATAAGTGAAATGACGGTTTTATCTGAAATTCTTCAATAATATTTTTCCGGTCGCTGATTTCGGGTTAATGAGGTGACTACATTTGTGAATTATTGTGAAATTATTAACATTCATACATTAACTAAAAACAATTTCTATGTCAAAAGGTTATCAGAAACTCGTTGATGAATTCATGGCAAAATTGATCGCCAAGAATCCAAATGAAAAAGAATTCCATCAGGCCGTTATGGAAGTAGTCGAATCGCTGATCCCGTTCGTCGAAGAAAATCCGAAATACAAAGCAGCAAAGATCCTTGAACGGATGTGCGAACCCGAACGCACCATTTTATTCCGCGTTCCCTGGACGGATGATAAAGGCGAAATCCAGATCAACAAAGGATATCGTATCGAGATGAACAGCGCTATCGGCCCATATAAAGGCGGTCTGCGTTTCCACCCAACTGTAAACCTTGGCATTCTGAAATTCCTGGCTTTCGAACAGGTATTGAAGAATTCACTTACCACTCTTCCCATGGGCGGTGGTAAAGGCGGCAGCGATTTCGATCCTAAAGGAAAGAGCGATAATGAAGTGATGCGTTTCTGCCAGAGCTTCATGACCGAGTTGCAGCGTCATATCGGAGCTGATACAGACGTTCCCGCAGGCGACATTGGCGTAGGCGGACGTGAAATCGGCTTTATGTTTGGACAGTACAAACGTCTCCGCAATGAATTCGTGGGCGTTCTTACAGGCAAAGGCCTCGAGTGGGGTGGTTCACTGATCCGTCCTGAAGCTACAGGTTACGGCCAGGTATATTTTGCAGCAGAGATGCTGAAGACCCGTGGTCTTGATTTCAAAGGAAAGATCGTTTGCGTATCCGGTTCAGGAAACGTTGCACAGTATGCAACTGAAAAAGCAACCTTACTTGGCGGTAAAGTTGTTACCCTCAGCGACAGCGAAGGTTACATCTATGACCCCAAAGGCATCGATGCTGAAAAACTTGCTTTCGTAATGAACCTGAAGAACGTGAAACGCGGACGTATCAAGGAATATTGCGATAAATATCCCGAAGCAAAATTCGTAGCCGGCAAGCGCCCATGGGAAGTAAAATGCGACATTGCACTGCCCAGCGCAACCCAGAACGAAATTAACGGTGATGATGCAAAGGCACTCATCGCAAACGGTTGCTACTGCGTTTCTGAAGGAGCCAACATGCCTTCAACACCGGAAGCTATCACACTGTACATTGAGAAGAAGATCCTTTACGGACCCGGCAAAGCAGCCAATGCAGGCGGTGTAGCCACTTCAGGTCTCGAAATGTCACAGAACTCAATGCGTCTCAGCTGGACACGCGAAGAAGTTGACCAGAGACTGCATACCATTATGATCAACATCCATAAGAATTGTGTAAAATACGGAACCGAAAGCGACGGATTCATCAACTACGTAAAAGGCGCCAACATCGGCGGTTTTGTAAAAGTTGCTGAAGCTATGATTGCACAAGGACTTGTCTAAACTACCAGATGTTCATTTTGATTCAAACAAAAGCGCCCCCGGGCGCTTTTGTTGTTTTATATAAATGCCATTTGCTGACTGCCGACTGCCGACTGCCGACTTTTTACTCACGGTTCACGGAAAAAAGGATGATGTTAAAGAATGCGTACCACACCACTCCTGCCTGGGTCTCGAACATCGATTCAACCAGGATGTTCACTGCAAATAAAATAATAAAAACGAAGTACAGGTAGTTTCCTCTGCGGAATGCTGCAAGCATCGGGAGGATCAGCATAAGTAGCAGCGCTGCAATACCCGGAAGGCCGAGGGTCATGAAAGTCTGCAGATACTGGTTGTGAGCGTTTAGTTTGAATTCAAGGGCTTCTGCCACGTTTTTTTCCCTGTACTGTTCAAGCAGCGCATCCTTGACATCCCCGGTACCAACCCCGATCAACAGGTTTGAACGTATGATGCCGCCCGCGGTCTTCCAGATGTCAATCCGGTCGGAGGTGCTTTTTGATTTGACTGTATCAGCGACTGTACCTGTAAGCGTTGCAGAGCTCCTGGAAACCCTGATGGAGGTGCCTTTAAAAAAATGCAGTCCGCCCCAGGCAATGAGCAGGAACATGATGATCAGCGCCAGTCCGGGGACCATCTTCCTTTTCCTGAAAACAAGTTCGGCCGAAGTGAGAACCGCGATAATGACCATACATACCAGCCCCATTTTCGAACTGAGAAGGAAGATGAATACGAAGAAATAAGTTAGCAACAGGTAATATATGATCTTTGTCCCGGAAGAAAGTGAGCTGAATTTTTCAAGTAGTTCAAGAACAAGGAATACCATGGCAAAATCGACATACATGGCAAAATAGGAAGGGTGGAAATACCATGAGAGTTTCATATAATAGAAAGCTCCCGGTATGTCTCGTTCCCAAAGTGTTAATCCATGTCCCAGCATCAGCAAAGAACCCAGTACGCAGCCGGCGGTATACACCAGCATCATCAGCCGGAGCCGTTTTGAATCCAGGAACCCGACATCCGCAGTCGAAAAAATAACAGGAAAAATAAGAAGGGAGAGCTTAACTTCCAGGTCAAACCAGGCATAGGTGAAGTTGGTGGTATAGAGAAGCCCGATGACATAAAGCAGGTATATGGACGCAAACAGCAGGGTGTTCCTACGGCTTTTACTGCTGAACAAGGCCGGTACGGTCTTAAGATAATCACCCGAGAGCAGCCAGTTCAGGATAAAGATCACGATGATGGTAGGGAGGAGCTTTCCCCATACCGGCAGCATGAATGCGATGCCAAGGCAGGAGTACCAGTAGATCTGCTGATGAATCTTCTTACGCATTGAGGCGGTTCCAGAAATCGTTAACAATAAGCCCGGGGTTGAATTCTTTAAGCAGGTAGTTGTACCCGTTGATGCCGAATTCAATCCTTTCCTGCTGATGCGAATAAAGGTAAAGCGCCTTTGCGGCAAGATCTTCATCATCTTCAGGTATGAAGGCAAGCCCGGCCTTGCCGGTTTTTATCAGCAGTTCTTCCGCCTCACCTTCAACACCTAACAAAAGAGGCTTTTTTAATGCGAGGTTCTCGAAGATCTTGGATGGGATTGCTCCCTTGAAAAGGTCCAGCCTCTTCAGGGGGATCAAAGCGGCATCGGAAATACTGATGAAGGGAATGACCTCTTTTTTAGGCCGGCTGTCAAGAAAATAAACATTGTCGAGAGCTTCTGCAGCCTTCATCCTGAGCAGGTTTTCCTTTTCGGGGCCGCTGCCCATGATCAGGAATTTAATATCAGGGTAGGAACGCAGCCTGCCGGCAGCCTTCAAAAGGACCTCAAGCCCCTGGGCAAACCCAAGAATGCCGGCATACAGCAGCAAAAAGTCGCCAGGTTTGAAGCCCAGTTTTTCACGCAGACCTTCATCATCGGCAAAGGGTTCAAGTTCTTTTGCGTCAACCCCGTTCTTTAGCCAGAATACATTTTTTTGCGGAAAACGTGATGAAATATTCTGCACTATCCCTTTGGTCTGTCCTGTGACCATGAATGATTTGCGGTACAGGAAACGTTCAAGCCAGGAAGTGATGCCAAGAAGGAAACGGTTAGTAACAAGGCCGAGTTTCTCGGCGCTCTCAGGCCATAGGTCCGAAACATTGAAGATCAGCCTGGCGCCTTTGAACACCTTCAGCAAATATGCCGATATCCCCAGGAACAAAGGAGGGGATTCACATAAAATATAATCATACTTCCCGGTACGGAACAAACCAACCAGGAGTGAGCTGAAAACAAAGCTGAAGTAGTTCATCAGCCTGGGAAGGATCGCCTTGCTCGATCCGGCATAGATCCAGGCCCTGTGCACCTTTATGTCCTGAATAATTTCCGAAATATAAAACCTTCCGCGATACCCTTCATGAACCTTCATCTCGGGGTAATTCGGCATGGCTGTAAGCACTTCCACGCTTGCGCCTTTTTTAATGAGCTGCCTGGCCCATTGTAAAAGCCTGCTCTGCGGAGCCCCGGTCTCCGGAATAAAATACTGGCTGATGATTAGGATTCTCATGAAATTCTTTTTTCTGATCAGCCCGGGATCGCCTGCCTAAAATGCTCCTTCGGGCTGCTCTGCCGGCATCTTGAATCCTTTTTTGAAATAAGGTTTCGGCCTGAGGATCTTATTGAAAGCAAAATACTGAATAAGTACGAAGTCTTTCCCGTCGTTCACCATGGCATAAAGACGGTCGGGATCGTAAGGCAGAACACGGCCCTGGTAGTCTTTTTGCCCGAACAGGTTGGGCTTGTGGTAAGTCTTTACAACCGTCGTTTTATTCAGTGTGTCGGTAAGCGTGATGATGATGAAAGGATGGCTCGAGAGCACCGAATCCCTGGTGTGCTTATCCATATCATTCAGGAAAGCTTCAAAGTTAACAAGCCTGAATCCCGAAAGGAAATTAAGGACTTTAAGGGTATCCAGGTCCGGCACAGGTTTATTGTCGGCACGCGAGATAAAGCTTTTAAGCCTGCCCTTGTCAAGGGTGACTTCAAAAGAATATTCAGGATTGTCGGGCACATCGAATTTCACGTTCCTTATCTCTTCGATATTTGACCTGAAAACGGTAAGGTCCCTCCAGTACTTCTCGATCGTGCTGAAACGAGGCGTCACAAATCCCCTGAGGCCGGGAAGGTAGATCACATAAGGCTCTTCAGAGTTTTCCATCAGGGCGTAGGAAGCCTGGTTGTCGGGGGTCGCCCCTCCGATATAGTATACCTTTGTGAGCTTCTCATGCGGAAACCATTTCAGCCCCATGAAATCTAAACGGTAAACCATCTGGTAAACCTCCACCTTCACACCGTTCACAGCCAGGTGCTTTACAATAGTATTGTATGCAGCAATGGCAACCGGCGCCTTGACCTGTATGTCGGTCATGGTCTTCAGCATAAGGTCAATATTGAACTTCAGCGCAGGGTAAGTGTCGTTGAGCACCCAGTTTCCTGTTCCGGTTCTTGTGAGTTTTACCGAGTTATTGTTCTTATCCGACATAAAGATCTTCGTCACGGTGGAGGAGTCGGCTACCGCAAAATCGCTCATCGAACGCCTGAACGTATTGGTTGAATTGGTAAGTACCAGGACCAGGGCTACAACAGCCAGCAGGATCACGAGTATAACGATGTACCTGTTTTTCTTCATTTTAAATTAATAAGGCGGTTTTATGTGGATTTACGGGCATATTTAATCCGGCGGATGCGGAATCTTACAAGGGCGAATACCAGGATCAGGAATACCGGGAGGGTAATATTGAGGAGTTTCCAGAACAAGCCCTCGCTTTCCACTTTTTTCATATCCAGCAGCCTCATTTTCAGTTCACGCGAACGTACGGTGATCAGTCCTGATTCATCGGTAAGGTAATTCATTGCATTAAGGATGAAATCCCGGTTCCCGAAGGTTTCCTGGGTCCATTGATCGTATCCCATCGGGAGCGGATAACCCTGTTTCAAATTGAACTGGTTCTTTACGATATCCCCGTCGCCGATGATGATCATTTTCGTCGGCTTGCTTTTTTTCCTGAATTCCAGTCCCTTGTTTTCCGATAGTTCGGGAGGTATGCGGAAGATATATGCCGAAGTAAACTCTCCTTCGAGCAGGACAGCAACCGGGAAGGGGCCCCTGTTAAAAAGCCTTTCATCAGGCTGTTCCCTCAGCATTTCCAGGTCAACCAGGGCTGGAGCTGTGACAGTATAAGAATAAGGGGATGATGTAAGAATGACCGCTTTCTTCACTCCGGGGGCCTGTACTGTATCCACCGTACTGATAAATTCGCTCTTGATGGCATTCAGCCCGTGTACAATGGGGTGGTTGATTGTCGGGGTCAGCAAGGGAAAATAAAACCACCTGTAAAACGTGAACTGCGGCTGGTTCCCGATCTGGCCTGTTTTAATCGGAATGGGCATTGACGACATATCCAGTACGAGGTTTGTATTGAGACGTGCCCCGTAAGTATAAAGCATATCCTCGAGGTTCACATCAAGCGCAACTCCCATCGTTGAATTGTATTTTTCGAGGCTGTCCCATGGAGTGTAAACCGGGTCGATCAGCCAGAGGGTCTTGCCCCCGCGCATGATGAACTGGTCGATCAGGAATTTGTCTTTCTCATCGAAAGGCTTGGTGGGCTTGGCAATGATAAGGGCTTTATATTTGTTGGCCAGCCTGTCGTGAAGAGAATCAATCTTGACTCTTATGCTCAGGGCATTGATTTTATGGTTTATGGTAACCCTGTCTACATTATAGAACTGCATCAGGGAACGCTCAAGATCATAGGTCTCCATTTCGGTAAGCTCGCCCTGCCCGTCAAGGATCGCTATGGTGGGCTTGATGATCCTGGTGAGGACACTCATGGCGCTGGCCAGGTTGTATTCGAGGGACTGCACCGAATTATTCAGCATCATCTCAGGATCTTCACCGTGAGCAGAGCCGGTGAGCAACTGTACCGGGGTCTCATGCCCGCGGTAAGTCACAATGGCCCCGGGAAAGATCACCAGTTGCGATGACTGTCCTTTTTTATTTATCCGTAATGTTGTACGCTGAAGGCCCTTTTCCGCAAGGCTGCGGTAGGCCAGGTTCCTGTCTTTTTCGTCGGCAATGGCGCTGAGGTCTACAAACTGGTACTGCACGAATTTGCTGTAAGCCCTGAATTCATCGAGCATTTCCCTGGTTTCATTCGCCAGGCGCTGAAATGCGGGAGGCAGGTCACCCGAAAGATACACCTTGAAAAACATCACGTCATCGAGATGCTTTACTACTTTCTTTGTGGCAGGTGCCAGGGAATACCTTTTCTCGGAAGTCAGGTCAAAACGGGTAAACACATAGCCTGCGATGATATTGACAAGGAGAATGACCACCACCACCAGCAAAAGCTGAATGATGTTGTTTTTCCTGATATCCTTTTTCTTTTCTTTCACGTTCTCCATAGTTCTACCATTTCCTGCTTTCAAGCGAGAGTTTTGTCAGAAATACAAAAAGTGCAGTAACACTTAGGAAGTAGATAAGGTCGCGGGTGTCAATCACCCCGCGGCTCATGGAGGAATAATGCGCATTCAGTCCCAGCCCCTGGACGAGGAGCCCGGTTTTACCTGAAAGGATGAAGGAGTATATGAAATCAAATCCGAGGTAAAGGAAAAAACAAAGGATAAGAGAAATCACAAAGGCAACAACCTGGTTATCGGTAAGTGAGGAGGAGAATATCCCTACCGCAACAAAGCTCATCCCAAGAAACATCAGGCCGGTGTATGAACCCCAGATGCTGCCGGAATCGAGGTTTCCCGGGGGGATTCCCAATTTGTATACCGAGAAGAAATAAACCAGGGTGGGTATCAGGGAAAAGATCACCAGTACCAGGCCTGCAAAAAACTTGGCCAGGATGATCTGGAGGTCTGTCAGAGGCTGGGTCATAAGTAATTCCAGAGTCCCGCTTTTCTTCTCATCGGCAAAGGAACGCATAGTGATGGCCGGTATCAGGAACAGGAAAACAAAGGGCCCGAGGATGAACAAACCGTCGAGGTTTGCATACCCGAAGTCAAGGATGTTGAACTGCATTGGGAATACCCAGAGGAACAAACCGGTCATCAGCAGGAAAACCACGATGACGATATAACCGATAAGGGAACTTAAAAATCCGTTGATTTCTTTCTTGAACAGCGTGTACATTTTTCCGCTTTGAGGGCTGCAAAGTTACGATTTTTTCGTTTTTCTTACATTTGACAAATGAAAAGCCTTATAAAGAGAAAAACCGGAGGGCAGGAAATACCTGAAACCTTGCATGAACCAGGCCCCTGCCTTAACTGCGGGACCCATTTGTGGCCGAATGACATGTTCTGCCCGAAATGCGGACAAAAACGTCTTGAGCACGAGGATATGTCGATCCGTCACCTTTTTCAGGACTCATTCCTGGATTATTTTCATTTTGATTCCAAATTCTTCCGTACTATCATTCCTCTGGTCACAAAACCCGGATGGCTTACGGTTGAGTTCATGAATGGCAAACGAAGGTCATTTGTTGAGCCTTTCAAACTGTTCCTCGTGATCAGCGTGATTTATTTTATACTTCTGCCATTCAGCGGGGAGTCTGTTTCCGAACAGGACGCCGGCAAAAAACCCGCTCCCTCATCCGCAGTTGATATAAAACAAAATCATACACACTTTAGTTTTAATGGACTCATGGTGAACGACGCAGCCATAGATTCAATGCGTAACGAAATAGACAGCACCGGCTTGAAGCAATATGTCGAAAAACATTTTAAGAAGGAATCAGGGTGGACAAAACTTTTCGTAAGACAGGCTCTTAAAATCATGATTTCAACCGGGCAGTCGTTCACCACGGTACTGGAACATACGGCATCGAAGCTGATTTTCCTGCTCATCCCCGTCCTGGCACTGCTGCTGAAACTTTTTTATATAAGGGATAAGCGCTTATACTATGAGCATCTCATTTTTTCGCTTCATATCCATTCCTTCTTTTTCCTGCTTCTGATCCTTTGCCTGCTGGCCGGTTTCTTCATTCATATCAGCACATGGATTATCGTTCTGGTTTTCCTGGTCTATACATTGCTTGCCCTGAAACGGTACTACAGGCAATCGACGGGGAAAACACTTGCAAAGATCTTCCTGATCTCAGTCTCATACCTGATCATCGCACTGCCAATATTCATGATAGTTCTTATGGCTGTGGCAGTGATGACGTACTGATACGAGAATCAACGATTTTCCACTGACAATATTGAATTACAGAAGGACTAATGCTTGATCAGTACCTTCGTGGTAAGTATTGTGGTTGAAGTAGTGAGTTGCAAAAAAAACATTCCCTGGGGCAGGGCTGACACATCCAATTGAAGATCTTTTTCCATTCCTGACTCTTTAAAGAGCACAGCGACTCCCCTGATATCATAAAGCCTGGCAGAAACAATTCTAAGTTCCGAATGAATTTTCAAACTTGAACTGGCAGGGTTAGGTGTAATGGTCAGTTGAGGATTTGGTGAACTTTCTTCAACCCCAACATAACAGGGGTTAGCCCAAATGGTATTCGATGGATCTGACTCACAATTATTGTTGTAAACGGTAGTGACATAGTATTGAGCCTGACATGCAATGGTGTCATGATAATGAGTAACTGAAAGCGGGTTCTGGTTAATTTTAATGAAAGTCGTATCGGGATTGATCCATATCCTTTTCCTGTAAATATTATAGCCTGAAATTGATGAGGAATCAGGGGATTCGAGGTAAACCTCCTGTTGGGTCGCTGCTTTTTTATATGGGACCAGAGCATTGGTTCGTATTCCAAATACTCCTGGCCCGTAACCGTACCCCAGTACAGATACTTTAGTCCAGGTATTATTTATAAAACTCCAGGCAAGGTCCATACTGGCATTAGGTCCGTTATCATCTTCCCCAACTCCGATTGCAACTATTCCGTCGAAGTGAATCATTACATAAAACGGGCCTGAAACAGTAACGTTTCCGACAGGTACATTGGTCCAGTAATTATCAATAACTGTAAAAACCTGGGATGTATAAATCAGTGAACGTGTACTGTCAAAAATGCTTAATGATAAAGTATATCCGGAAACGATCCAACAGTAAACATCAATTGAAGTAATATAACCCGTTGTATTGAAATCGACAGGGAAGTAATTACCCAGGTAACCCGGGACTGAAGGACACAGGTATTCCTCGAAGGTTCCATCATCAAAACTGAAGGAAGTTGAATATAGGTTTGAGCAGTCAGGGGGATTCCAAACGAGCTCAAGACGGCAGGTTTTCTGTTCATATGAACAGGCTCCATGCTCCGGGTAATAACCCAAATCTCTGGGTGGGCGGCACTTTCGTGTAATGCTGATGTTGTCTGTCAGCCATTTATCAATATTGGCAGAATTCTGCCCCGATGCGACAATGCTGATCCTGAAATGAAAGCCAACCGCAGCAGTTACATCAATATGATAATGTGTCCATCCAAAACTCTGATTGTTGGAAAGAATTTTCAGGGTTCTGGTATTAGGTCCGAATTCCAGGATAACTTTAAGCTGCTCCGTACCTGTATTACTGATTGACATAAGCCTGACATCAAAATCCAGGTTTAACCAGTCACAACTAAGGTCGGTGGCATCTATCCATGGGCTTTGCAGTTTGTAATAATATGATGTTTGAACAGGATTTCCGCCAAAAACGGCTGAAGGCGGAGGATTACCCAGGGTGGTTTGGATATACCAGTTCCCCTGTGAAGAAGGGAAATGCCAGCTGTTTTGCTGGAAATTAGCTGAATCCCAGGTTTCGGAGAAGGGCAATGGCTTAATCGTATCGGATTTGCAGGCAGAATATCCTGTATAGCCTGAAACTGTGAATAAGACCAAAACAAGTTGGAAAATATATTTGGCATACATAACACAGAAATTTGCCTAAATATATAAAACTATTTGATTCAAAGCAAGAATAAATTTAGATTTTAATCCCGATTTGACCGTCAGTGAACCAGATCAGTCCAGCTCGACATTCACGGCCTGGTCAACGTTCAGGCCAAGAAGGCTGGCTGCATTGCCTCTGTTCATCGCTATTTCGAGATAACCGCTGCTGCTGAACAAGGCAAGCATTTCACCTTCGGGCACATCCTGGTACGATTTGCTTATCTGGGTGATGCGGTAATTGGCGGTGCGGAATGTGATGGTGAATTTCCTTCCCTTTGTCGCCGACTTGAAAAGGGTTTCGGTGATGTTGGTAAAGGCATTCTCGTAATTGTCGACATAGATGACCTGGCCTTTGATGAGGTCTCCCTGTATCACGGGGCGGAACGCGATCTTCTGCATCACCTCTTTTTTCACATGGCCAAGCTTTTCGGCAGGCTTGCCCGAAGCAATATGACAGGCCACCTTCGCAAACACATCCCGTGTTGGAAAAGTAAAATAATCCGAATCCTGGATAACATCCAGGTCGATGATCAGTTCGGGCTTTTCATCGAAGATCAGCGAGAAAATCCCGTTGTCGGCGCCGATGAAATAATGCCCTTCATACTTTACCAAGGTATGTGGATGGCGGATTGAAGCCTCAGTGTTTACTGCCAGGATGTGAATGCTGCCGGCAGGGAAGTTTTTGTAAAAGTTACGGATGATAAAGGCAGCCTGGTTCAGGTCAAAAGGTGGAATATGATGGGTGATATCGACAATCGTGGCATCCGGCAACTGGCGCAGAATAGTACCTTTAACCGCTCCAATATAATGGTCCTTGTTGCCCCAATCACTGGTCAGCGTAATGATAGCCATCGAATTATTTGTACTTTTGCGTATTCAAAGGTACGCTTTTTTTAATGAGTGAGAAAATCATCCGCATTGAATCGGTCCACCCCCTGGACATATTCGGCCCTAACGACCAGAACCTGGAACTGGTCAGGAACCGTTTCCCGAAACTGAAAATCCTGGGCCGCGACAATTATATTAAGGCCCTGGGCGAGGAATCAGACCTCCTTGATTTTGAGGAAAAATTCACTTCACTTATGCTACATTTCGAAAAATTCGGAAGACTTACGACTGACGACATCGCCCAGTTGCTCGAAGCTTCGGAACTCTCGCCTGTCCTTGCCCCTGAGACCAGCCCCGAGATACTTGTGCATGGCAAGAACGGAATGCTGGTAAGGGCCCGCACCGCGAACCAGCGCCGCATGGTCGAAAGCTGCGACAAAAATGATCTTGTTTTCGCAATTGGCCCTGCCGGGACCGGCAAAACCTATACCGCTGTTGCGCTTGCTGTGCGCGCCCTGAAAAACCGCCAGGTGAACCGCATCATCCTCACCCGGCCCGCGGTCGAAGCCGGTGAAAACCTTGGTTTCCTTCCCGGTGACCTGAAAGAAAAACTCGATCCCTACCTCCAGCCATTATATGATGCGCTCAGGGATATGCTGCCATCACAGAAACTCCTGCAATATATCGAAGACCGTACCATTGAGATCGCCCCGCTTGCCTTCATGCGCGGCCGCACCCTCAATAACGCCTTCGCCATTCTCGACGAAGCTCAGAACACCACTCCCAGCCAGCTTAAAATGTTCCTTACCCGGATGGGAGCATCCGCTAAATTCATCGTGACAGGCGATATTACGCAGGTGGACCTTCCCAAGCACCAGGTTTCAGGCCTTATCCATGTGCAGGCTGTGCTCAATGACGTTCCCGGTATCGACTTCATCTACCTTGACAATTCCGACATCATCCGCCATAAGCTGGTAAGCAGGATCATCAACGCCTACGGGGAAAAGCAATGAGTGCTGAGAGAAACCCAGTCCAGGCATTAATTTCTGAAACACATCCTTAATACAGTCCTTTGTATATTTGAAAATGTTTTTCTGAACATGAAGTTAAGATACAACATTGCATACGAACTGGATTCTCCTGAAAGGACCTTGTATCACCGTGAAATCATCCTGCATAAAAAATTCTTAAAAAAGCTATACGAACAATGGTATGATGAATTCCTGAAGGAAATCAGGAACCTGCCAAATGATGTGTTTATTGAAATCGGTTCAGGAGGCGGATTTCTGAAAGAGCTTGAACCCCGGGTGATTTGCACCGACGTACTTGATCTTCCAACCAACGATAAAACCTTTTCGGCCCTTGACATGCCCTTCGGCAATAGATCCGTCGGTGGAATTTTCGGGGTTAATACTTTTCATCATATTGGCGATGCTGAAAAATTCTTAAGCGAGGTGTCAAGGGTGCTGGCAAAAAACGGGAAATTAATCCTCATTGAACCGGCAAATTCTTACTGGGGAAGATTCATTTATAAAAATTTTCATCATGAGCCTTTTGATGAAAATGGCAATTGGACTATCCGGGATGCCGGACCCTTATCCGGGTCGAACCAGGCTTTACCCTGGATAGTTTTTGAGCGGGACCAGGAAATTTTCAGGGAAAGATTCCCGAACCTGAAAATTGAAAAAATCACTTACCGAAACCCCTTGCTTTACCTGTTGAGCGGAGGGGTCTCTTACAAGCAGTTGTTGCCCGATTTTATGTATCCCGTAATTAATGCCCTGGACAGGGTTTTACCTGGAATATCCAAACAAATTTCGATGTTCGAGCTGATCCGGATAATCTCCATATAATACGGTTGACACGTCAGGAACACAGCATTAAATTATCGGTATGTCAAGAGGAAAAAAGCAAGCAGAAACCAAAAGAGAACCAAAAGTCCCGGGGAAGGACCGGAAAACACTTGCTGCCATGTCGATTTCCGGATTTAAGACACTTCATCCTCTCTGGTTTATTTTACCGCTGGTCGCAATCGCATTCTTCCCGATCCTGAATAACGGCTTTGTCAATTGGGATGATCCTGATTTCATAATCGGGAACCCTTTGATCCGCCGCCTGGATTTTGACAATATTCATAAGATCTTTACTACGTTCTGCGCAGGGAATTACCAGCCTTTGCAAATCCTGTCATATGCCATCCAATATCATTTCTGGGGGCTGAATCCAGCAGGTTACCATGCCGTAAGCCTGATCCTCTTCCTGGGCATCACTTCACTGGTTTATTTTTTTATCTACCGGATCAGCAGTAAGAATATTACCATCGCAATTATCGCCACCCTTCTTTTCAGCATCAATGCAATGCGTGTTGAATCTGTTGCATGGGCCTCCGAGCATAAGGACATGCTTTATGTGCTTTTTTATGTGGCTGCATTGATCACGTATATAAAATACATCCTAAGTGATAAAGAGCAGGCCCCGGGCTGGAAGCATAAATATCTTTTGTACACCTTTATTTTGTTTGGCCTTTCAATTCTGTCAAAAGTAATGGCCGTGAGCCTGGTTGGCGCCCTGGTCATGCTTGATTACTTTTATGAGCGTAAGCTTAATATCCGTCTGGTACTTGAAAAGGTTCCTTTTATCATCATGAGTATCATTATCGGGCTTGTGCATGTCAAAGCAACGGCATCAACAAATTCCATCGATACCAGCAACCAGTTTACACATCCTGAACGCCTACTGATTGCCTCCCGCAACCTGATGTTCTTTTTTTATAAGATGCTGATCCCGGTAAATCTCTCCAATTACCATCCTTATCCCAACAGGGCAGCCGGCATGCCATGGCCGGTTGATTTCTATATTGCACCTTTCTTTGTTCTTCTCCTGCTTGTTCTTGTAATATGGTCTATGAGGAAGACTAGGATCATTGCTTTCTCTGTAGGGTTTTTTATCATTGCCCTTCTGCTGGTGCTGCAGTATGTAGCTGTAGGCCCCACCCTTTTCAATGAACGCTACTCCCTTGTACCGGCAATCCCTCTGTCGTTCCTCCTTGCCAGCGGGATTTACCTGCTGATAACCCGCTTCCCCACGATGAAAATGCTCAGCATCGGGCTCACCTGCCTTTACATCGCTATCATGTTTTATCTTACTTTTCTGCGCTGCAATGTGTGGCAGAACCCTGAGAAACTCTGGACCAATGTGATATCACAGTATCCCCGTGAAGCCTATCCCTATTTTATTCGCAGCGAATACTACGGAAGAACTCTGGGTGATATAAACCTGGAGATGCAGGACCTGAACACCTCCATCAGGCTCAGTCCCACGATTTATATGGCATTCATAAACCGCGGCATAGTTTATTACCAGAATAACATGTACGATTCGGCTGTTTCGGATTTTACAACGGCTATCCGTCTTAACCCTGGTTCCTATGAAGCTTTCATAAACAGGGGTGTTACCTGGTCCATGATGGGCCGGTACACCGAGGCGCTGAAAGATTATGACAGGAGCATTGAAATTGATCCTTCGAAAGCAAATAATTACCTGTACCGGGGATACAGCTACTACCGCATGGATCAGCCCGAAATGGCCCTTCAGGATTATAACACAGGTATTGCCATGGCTCCCGACAATATCAGCCTGTTTTATTTTCAGCGCTCACAGGTATTTTATGCCATGAAAAGATATGAGGAGGCATTTCAGAACATCCAGGCCGCAAGGAATGGAGGAATGAATGTGGAAGACTCCTGGTTTGAAATGTTGAAGAAAGCCGCGGGCCGCTAAGGTGAAAGTCCTCAGCAACTACCAGGGAACAAATGACAACCTGAGAGGCTTTAACGGGTTAATCCCCTTCCCCCGGATGGGAACTCTTACCTGAATTTTACTTTGCGCGCCGCAAACATGCTCATTTTTAAGAGAAGCCAGCCATGTTTGAACCTGCTGATCTGTGTTGATCCGTATACGCGTTCACGGTACCTGACAATGATCTCTGTGATTTCAAGCTGAAGCTTCGATGACCCGAAAAGCAGGTCGAAATCCCCGAAGGGATCAAATTCCCCGAAAAAGGACCGGTTTCGTTTAATCGCCTCGTAATCCCTTTTAAACAACACCTTGGTCCCGCATAAAGTATCTTTAAGCCTTTGTCCCAGCAGGTAGGTAAAGAATAAACCGTACAATTTGTTGGCTAAAAGGTTAAGAAAGCGCATCGCATCTTTTTCCATGGGATAGACAAGCCTGCAGCCGTTGATAAACTCACCCCTGCCCGTTTTCAAGGCCATGTAGAACTTCTCCAGTTCTTCAGGGGGAACCGAAAGGTCTGCATCGAGTATCATCAGGATCTCGCCACTGGCTATATCAAATCCCTCCCTGACTGCATTTCCTTTTCCTTTCTGGCTCTGTTTCATCACCTTGATATCCTTCCCGGGGAAGTCCTTTTTTACCCGTATCATCTCTTCGTAGGTCTGGTCCGATGAATGGCCTTCCACAAAAATGAACTCCCGGGAACTGCCGAAAGAAGGAGTTCTGAGTATTACATTTTCAATATTCCCCCTTTCATTCCGGGCAGGAATAATGATAGAAACACTGTATTCCCTTTCATCTTTCCAGACAGGCCTGGCTACGATCAGGTTGACCAGGTCGAGCCTGTCAAGAAGAGGGAGGTTTGCAAGAATGCGGTTGAAGAGCTGGTTGATTACAGGAATGTTTTTAGGGAACATCAGCTTATGCTGTACTGTGATGATCCGGAAACCCGACAGCTGCAACAGGTTGTTGATATCGGCCGTCGACAGCCAGTTCTGCCTTGGCTGGGGAAGCTTCAGATGCAGGGCTTCTGCCATCAGCATAACGGGCTGCCAAAGGTAATTAAAGTTGGAAATGATCAGCCTGGTGTGCTTGTTGCAATGCCGGAATACGCATTCCAGGGCTTTCTGTGCGTCCCACAATGAGCACGCCAGGTCGGAAAGGATGATATAATCGAACGTTTCATTCAATGACAGGGACTCTGCATCCTGCACATGAAATATTAAATCAGGGTATCTTGTCCTGGCAATTTCAATGGTGGCTTCCGAGAAATCCACACCTACCCCGTAAGCAGGTTTAACGAAGGCAAGCAAATCTCCTAAACCGCATCCGACTTCGAGAACCCGGCTTTCCTCCGGAATGATGAACGAGAAATAACGCTGCAGGGATTTATGATAAAAACTGTTCCTTTTTTTCCACTTCCCCCTCGAACCGGCTGTACGATTGAAAAAATCCCTGACATCTTCCCTGCTCATTCTGGTGTGGTTGTGGAAACAGGCTGCAAGTTAAAAAAAAGACTCTGCAATATTGCATACTTTAATAAGTGGAACTTGCAGGCATGCGAATTACACAGTGAATGATTCAATCGAAGATCCTGCCCACCGGATAATTCTAGTAAGTGAGTATCTCCATTAGCCCCTACCTGATCCTGGAAAGACGGGCAGGGCTAATTTCGCCAAGTTTTCTTATAAAACGGGATCCTGCAATGTTCCTCACCTGAAAAGTAAGGATCTCAGAATCCTGTTCCAGCCCAGATTCCTGGCCCTTTTCAATGATCACACAACCGGCATATTGTTTTACTTTTGATGACAGGGGGCAAGCGATGCATATACCGAGGTGATCGTTCATGGCATTTCCGCTGATGATAACCACGGGGGTATACTTTTATTTAAATTCCTTACTTTTGTCCTAAATCTTCCATTTATGCAGAACGTGCTTATAAAAACCAGCTTTAGTTTCCCGGGGCAGAAATCCCTGTACAAAGGGAAAGTCAGGGATGTATATAATATAGCCGATAAATACCTTGTGATGGTGGCCAGCGACAGAATCTCAGCCTTTGATGTTGTGCTCCCGAAAGGCATTCCTTATAAAGGCCAGGTCCTGAACCAGATCGCATCCAAGTTCCTGGATGCAATGGCCGATATATGCCCGAACTGGAAGATCTCCAGCCCGGACCCGAATGTGACTATCGGCAGGTTCTGTAAGATATACCCGGTTGAAATGATCATCCGCGGATATCTCACCGGCAGTTCATGGCGCACCTACCAGAAAGGCTCAAGGCAGATATGTGGTGTACCGGTCCCCGACGGGATGAAGGAGCACCAGAGGTTCCCCGAGCCAATCATCACACCAACCACCAAAGCGGCCGAAGGTCATGATGAGGATATCACCGAAGAAGAACTTCTTGCAAAAGGCATCATCCCTAAGGAAGAATATGAGTTGATCAAGAAATACACTTACGCCATCTTCAAAAGAGGAACTGAGATTGCCGCAAAACATGGGCTGATCCTGGTCGATACCAAGTATGAATTTGGCAAGGGCGCCGACGGGAAGATCTACCTCTGCGACGAGATCCACACCCCCGATTCATCAAGGTATTTCTACCTCGAAGGATACGAGGAGAGGCAGGCCAGGGGCGAACAGCAGAGGCAGCTTTCAAAAGAGTTTGTAAGGGAATGGCTAATGGCAAACAACTTCATGGGCAAGGAAGGCCAAACTGTCCCCGACATGCCCGATTCATTTGTCAATGAGATCACCGAGCGTTATATCGAACTTTACGAGAGGATCACAGGTGAAACATTCGTGCGCTCCGACACTAGTGCAATGGAACAGCGAATTGAGAAAAATATACTGGTGTTTTTAGGTAGCGAGAAGTGAGGTAGCGAAAAGCGAAATCAGGTAGCGAGGTAGCGAAAAGCGAAATCAGGTAGCGAGGTAGCGAGAAGCGAGGTAGCGAAAAGGGTTGGTCGTAAACGCTGTTTTCCCGACAGCATAAACATTAATGTTTTTACAATTATTTCAATTTTGATTGAAAATATTGTATTTTTGTAAAAATTTTCGATCATGTCTGATATAATTGCTATCCTGAAAAAATACAATTTCTGGGAAAGTAATACACCCGCGGTCGGCTTCTTAAGGGAAAACTACCTTAACAGGATAGAGGGGTTTATCGGAAACAAATTGATCAAAGTACTGGTAGGTCAGAGGCGTGCCGGTAAAAGTTATCTTCTCAGGCAGATCATCCTCAGGCTGATCAAAGTGGGAGTGAATCCTGTTAACATCCTGTATATCAATAAAGAATATACTGAATTTGATTTTATCTCCGATTATAAAGATTTACAGGACCTGGTTAAGCAATACCTCTCGGTTTTAAAACCTTCCGGCAGGAAATATCTGCTGATAGATGAAATCCAGGATATTGCAGGATGGGAACATTGTGTGACCTCGTATGCCCAGGACTACACAGACGATTACGAAATCTTTATTTCGGGATCGAATTCAAGGATGTTGTCAGGGGAGCTCGCTAGTCTTTTATCAGGAAGATATGTCAGTTTTCAGGTCTTTCCTTTCAGCTATCCTGAATATACCGGTTTTCTGAAGCTCGAAAACTCTAAAAACAATTACCAGCTTTATATGAAATCGGGCGGGCTTCCCGAACTCTTTCATCTGCCGGATGAAGAAACGAAAAAACATTATATGTCGGCTATAAAAGACACCGTGCTTCTTCGCGATATCATTCAGCGTTATAACATCAAGGATGCCCGGCTTCTGGAGGATCTGTTTGCATTCCTGGTAAGCAATGCCTCAAACCTGATCTCAATAAGCAGTATAGTAAAATATTTTTCAGGCAGGAACAGAAGAACCAATTACGAAACCCTATCTAATTATATCAAACACCTGCAGGATGCTTTTCTGATTCACAATGCTGAACGATTTAATATAAAAGGAAAAGAAATTATTTCGGGGACAAGCAAATATTACATAAACGATCCTGCATTTAAAAATTATCTCTACCCCGGCTATGATTACGGAATCGGGCACTTTCTTGAGAACATGGTATACCTGCATCTCGTCCAGGCAGGTTATACTGTTTACGCGGGACATATGAGAAACCACGAAATTGATTTTATTGCAAACCGTAATGAAAGGATTTTGTACTTCCAGGTTGCGTATATTCTGACTGATCTTTCAACTATTGAAAGAGAATATTCCGCCCTGGATGCCATACCTGATAATTACGAAAAATTTGTAGTTTCGCTTGACGATATTCAAATGCCCGATCGAAAGGGGATTCATCATATCCGTGCATGGGAAATTCCCGAAATGTTGTAAACTAAATGTAACATAAAACATGATCCCATTCAGCCCTCCCCGCATGGACCAGCGCATTGTCGATGAAGTCGTCGATACGTTGTATTCAGGCTGGATCACCACGGGCCCCAAAACCAAGAGGTTCGAGAAACTTCTTACAGCTTACGGAGGCCAGAAGGCGACTTTATGTCTCAGTTCGGCTACGGCCGGGCTGGAGCTGGTGCTTCACTGGTTCGGGGTTGGCCCGGGGGATGAGGTCATTGTGCCCGCTTATACTTACAATGCCACAGCCAATGTAGTGGTGCATTGCGGAGCCACGGTCGTTTTTGTCGATTCTTCCGAAGATTTTAACATCGACCCCGGGGCCATTGAAAAAGCCATCACTTCCAAAACCAAAGTGATCATACCGGTGGACATCGGGGGCTGGCCCTGTGATTATGATGCGATCAACGCCCTGGTCCGCCGCTCCGACATCCGCAGTCAATTCAAATCAAATACCAAGGAACAGGAACAGTTAGGAAGGATACTGGTTCTTTCCGATGCCGCTCATTCCATTGGCGGGAATTACAAGGGGAAGAACGTGGGCAGCCTTACGGATATCACGGTGTATTCCTTCCATGCGGTGAAAAACCTTACGACTGCCGAGGGCGGTGCAATCTGCTTCAACCTTTCTGAACCATTTGACAACCAGCAGCTTTACCAGAGGTTGAACACCAAATCCCTGCACGGGCAAACCAAGGATGCCTTGGCCAAAAACCAGATCGGCAACTGGAGATACGATATTATTGAAGCGGGTTACAAATGTAACATGACCGATATCCAGGCATCCATTGGCCTGGTTGAGATCCAAAGGTACGACGAGGATATGCTGGTAAGGCGCAAGCATATCCTTGATCGCTACAGGGATGCATTATCCGGATATTCCTGGGCGGAGATCCCCTTGTACGAAACCCCTGAACGACATTCCTCTTATCATCTTTTTTTACTGCGGATAAGGGAAGCGACGGAAAGCCGGCGTGACCAGGTAATACAAGAGATCTTCAGACAGGAGGTTGCAGTGAACGTGCATTTTGTCCCCCTGCCGATGATGACCTATTACAAAGGCCTGGGTTACCGTATGGAGGATTATCCCGTGGCCTATAATAATTACTCCAGGGAGATTACACTCCCGGTATACTACGACCTCACGGATGATATGGTGGATGAGGTGGTGAGGGCGGTAGTATCAGCAGTGGGTAAGGTACCTGGATAATTTTCCTGAATATCGAACCTTGAATAACGATTGTTGAATTTTGAATAAAAGGTCAATACCAACATGATAAGGTTTTTTGTACTATTCACGTGCTGCGCTCTCCTTGTTGCATGCAGTAAGAGTAAGGAACAAGCCAGTGAAAATCCCTGTGACAGGGAATTCACCAACTGCAGTTCTCAATATGTGCCTATAGATACAGGAATGAATGGGTTTTTCTTTCTGCCCGGTTCATACTGGGTATACCGGAATGATTCGCTGAATGCTATTGACAGCGTTGTTCTTTCAAGCCTGGCAATGGGCTGCCAGACTTATGAATGGTACATGAATCAATGTTACAAGGTTGATTATTACCGCATGAATTTCGTAAGCTACCGATCGAAAACAACATGGTACGACATCATTGAAGGAACTCAGATGATGAGAAATTATGATCCGTATTTTGTCGACTGGTGGAGGGGATGGGGTTTATACTCGCTTTCAGCAACATTTATTGATTCGATGCAAGTGGGCAATCATATGTTTTATAAAATTGAAAAATCCAGTTCACCTAATACAACCGACTTAATCACTGCCTATACCGCAAAGGATTTCGGAATCATCCGACAAGTGAAAGAAACAACTCCGCCTCAGACCTGGGACCTGGTGAGATGGAAAATTTACAGGTAAATTGCAACGTTATAAATAAGGGCATGATAAGGTTTTTCGATATGGTTTTATCGGTGCTGGGATTAATCCTTTGCCTTCCCTTATTCATTGTTGTTGCCCTTTGTATTTCACTTGATTCAAGAGGCGGAGTTTTTTATTCCCAGCTCAGGGTTGGAAGGAATAATAAGGATTTCAGGCTGCTGAAGTTCCGTTCGATGAGAACCGACAGCGATAAAACGAGCGGGATCACCATCGGCAGCCGCGACAGCCGGATTACCAGGACCGGATATTATTTAAGACGCCTGAAGCTTGATGAGCTTCCCCAGCTGATCAATGTTTTCAAGGGTGATATGAGCCTTGTAGGGCCCAGGCCTGAGATCAGGAAGTATGTTGATCTGTATACGGATGAACAAAGGAGAGTGCTGACTGTAAAACCGGGGATTACCGATTACGCTTCCCTTGAGTTTATCAACGAGAACGAGATCCTTGGCAAATCCTCTCATCCTGAGAAGCAGTATATCGAAGAGATTATGCCCGCCAAAATCGGGTTGAACATGAAGTTCATCAATGATCCCAGCCTTTCAAACTATTTCAGGATACTTTCATTGACTTTGAAAAAACTTTTCTGAAAGCTGGCCGTGACTGATCGGCTTTACCTCGGTAGCAGCTGTGGTTCGGTCGTTCCGAGAAGAATGGATTCTGAAGAAGGAACAGCAAGCCCTGTATTTTCATTTCTTCCCTGGAGAATGTACCTGGGTATGCTGTCGTTCTTCTGATCAATCGCCAGTTTACAGAGCTTTCCAATATCTCCCCCTTTGACCCTGTTCCATATCAGGCTCAGCCTGCTATCCGGAAATTCAGTGAACATGGCATAATCGCCATCGCTGTCACCTGCCGTGAACGAGGGATCCCAGTTCCTTCCGATTTCTGATTTGATCTTCCTGTTTATTGCCTCGACTTTACCATGTTTGAATGTTTTAACCCAGCCTGCCTTGTATTCCGGGATGATCCTGCCGTCGCTTCCGGTCTCAAGATCCATCGCAATCACGTGGTCGGCCGGCAAATTGTAACCGTAAGCCCCTGTTCCCGAAAAAGCTTCCACTACAGGTTTATAACTTGCCGAAACAACAAACACATCGATGCCATGGCTTTGCAGGGCAGAGAAAAGGTCCTGTATTTCGGGGATCACACGCAGGCCTGTGCGGTACGAGCAACTCACAATGCCAGCCCTGGTTTTTAATCCCGCCGGCGACTGAAGGATTTCCATGCCGATACGGTTGGAGAGTTCATAGGAAACAGCCTCACTGGCCATAAGTTTAATTTCAGCAGGAGTAAATCCGGCAAATAAATAGATTACCCAGGTCAGGGCATATTCCTCCCCTATTCCCGTTGTGTCTCCGTACCCCTCGAACAGAAAAAGCATCTTAGCAATGAAATCCAGGTACTGAGGGCTGCGATGTATTTCTTCAAGGCTCCTTTTCCCGGCCATTCCTGAGAAATTATCATAAATAAAACTATAATCCTCATACAGATCCTGATCGATGTTTGCCAGGCGGATATTTTTAAAATCTGCATTCAACTGTTTCACCCCATCAATCTCGTCTTTGAGTAATCCCCTAAACTGCTCTTTCGACATTTTATACCTCAGGTTAAACATCTGGTAACGCATCAGTGCTTCTTCAACATCGAAATGAGCACAGGTCTGGTCCCAGTCGAACACCGCATACGGGGCTTTGTTTTTATCAAAATGTTTGCCTCCCGTCCCGTAATCATTAATAAACTGGTTTAAAACATGGTAATTTCTCTCAGACCAGTTCAGCCTGTCCAAAGGATTGCTGGTTAAAGTGCCGCTCCGACGGCAATTGCATGAACTCATGATCAGTCCGGCCATTAAGACAGGAAAGAACCATTTTTTTATGTTCGGCATCATCATGATAAATTTTCGTAAGGTTCAAAAATAAGTAATATTCCCGTTTTTCTATTCCGAATTTATTTCAATCTTTGTTCCATGAACATTGAGATCATCAACATAGGTGACGAACTTCTGATCGGTCAGGTCGTTAACACCAATGCTTCCTGGATGGGAGAACAACTCAGCCTTGCAGGGTTTAAGGTTAACCAATTCACCATTATCGGGGATACCCGGGAGCACATCCTGGAGGCTTTGTGGAGAGCTGGTAAGCGCAGCGAAGTTGTCCTCATTTCAGGAGGTATCGGCCCTACAAAAGATGATATCACTAAAACTACCTTATGCGATTTCTTCGGCACCAGGCTGGTTTTTAGTGAAGAAGCCTATAAGGATGTTGAAGCTCTCTTTGCCCGCCGCGGCTACCAGGTCACCGAACTGAACAGGCAACAGGCATACCTCCCCGAAGAATGCGTGAGCATTGTTAATAATTTCGGTACTGCCAGGGGGATGTGGTTTGAAAAAGACATTCCGGTCCCAGGAAGGCAGGGCAAGACCATTTATGTTTCCATGCCGGGCGTTCCTTTCGAGATGCATGCTATGATGAAAGATTACGTCATCCCAGAATTAACAAAGAGATTCCATCCGAAGTCAATATTCCATAAAACAATACTCACCCAGGGAATAGGTGAATCATTTCTTGCCCAGATCATTGAAGAATGGGAGAACAACCTGCCCCCGGCCATAAAACTGGCATACCTTCCACAGCCAGGGATGGTCCGCCTGCGGCTTTCCGGCAGCGGTAATGACGAGGCATCGATACATGCACTTGTGGAAGAGGAAGCGGCTAAATTGTCAAAACTTATTCCTGAATATATTTACGGTACCGATGACGACCGCCTTGAAGTAATTATAGGGAAATTGCTGAAGGAAAAGAACTGCAGCATGGCCACCGCCGAAAGCTGCACCGGCGGCTATATTGCCCACCTCATCACCAGTGTGCCGGGAAGCTCGGAATATTTTAAAGGATCCATCATAGCCTATCATAACGACGTGAAAGAGCAGATGCTGGGGGTAATGCCCGAGACATTGGAGGAATTCGGGGCTGTGAGTGCGGAAGTGGTTACCGAAATGGCAATCGGCGCACAAGCCAATCTCAATGTGGATTACGTGATCGCCATATCCGGCATTGCAGGCCCTGACGGGGGATCAAAAGAAAAACCTGTTGGGACCACCTGGATCGCCATCGCCACACCTGAGGAGGTCTTTTCAAAACAATATCTTTTCGGCGACAGCCGCGACCGCAATATCCGACGCGCAACGCTCCAGGCGATGAATCTGCTCAGAAAAAACCTGCTGGGAAAATAACACAATTTACGATTTGACGATCTTTGATTTACGATTGAATTGTGGGATTGACGATTTACGAAGAAAATATTAAACTCATAAATCGGAAATCAATAAATTCAATCGGGAATCGTAAATCCTTCAATCGTAAATCATATCTCATACATTCTTGAAAAAGGTTTTGCGGTTTAAAAAAGAATTCCTACCTTTGCACTCCCATTTTAAAATATAATACCAATCAAGCCATGGCAAGGATTTGTGAAATAACGGGTAAAAGCTCAATGAGAGGGAACAAGGTATCTCATTCAAATCATAAGACAAAACGCGTGTTCAGCCCGAATCTTCAGACAAAAAAGTTTTTTATTCCTGAAGAAAATAAAGAAATTACAATCAGGGTTTCAGCTGAAGGCCTCAGGCACATCAACAAAAACGGTGTGTACGCCTCCATCAAGAAAGCAAGAGAAAAGGGTTACTTATCCAAATAAGTATTTTTACAGGCAGATGAAGGCTGACGCATTAACCATGCGCCAGCCTTTTTCTTTTTAAATCAACCATTCCAGGCGGAAATAAATTACAGGAAACCTCGTTATCTTTATCACCCGAATTCGTTATCTGCGCATGATCCTAAGGAAAATTATTCTTGCAATTGCAATCGCTTTCACATGCTGCGTCTGCAGTCTTTACGCGCAGGAAAAACCAACCGATGAGAAAAAACTTCCGGATGAAAAGCTGGTTCAGTTTTCGGGGATAACCATTACTGCCGACAGTCTTAATCCTGTACCATATACAAAAGTCCTGGTAAAAAACAGCAACTACGGAACATCAAGCGATATTTACGGATTCTTTTCTTTCGTAGCTCACCAGAGGGATACCGTTCTTTTCACTGCCATCGGTTTCAGACCTGCATCCTTTATCATCCCCGATACCATAACCCAGAAAAAATATTCGCTTATCCAGCTGATGACCAACGACACCCTGACCCTTCCGGCCGCGATCATCTTTCCCTGGCCCACCCTGGAGGATTTTAAACGTGCTTTCATCGAGACCAAGATCCCGGACGATGAATATGAAATTGCAAAGAAAAACCTGGATGTATACAACCTGAGGCTAGCTGCACTTGATTATCCCATGGATGCACGCATGAATTACAACAACTATATCGAAAACACCACTTCCAGGCTCTACTATTTCGGCCAGCAGCAACCATTCAACATCTTCAATCCCTTCGCCTGGGCACAGTTCATCAAGGCATGGAAAGACGGGAAATTCAAAAAGAAAGAAGAACGGCTCAAAGAACAGCAATGATGACTTTAAGCAGGCTTCTGACCGGTATACTGCTGCTTCTCTGTGTTACAACAATGGCGCAGGAAGCGAAGGTGCATGGTTTTGTGAATGATCCCGACGGGAAGCCCCTGGAATTTGCAAATGTAGCCGTGAAAGGCACGACTACCGGGACGTCAACATCCAAAGATGGTTCCTATGAACTGACTGTACCTGCCGGGAAGGACATTGTATTGTTATTCTCAAGCGTAGGATTTGGAGCGGATTCAGTAAGGGTGAACCTGAAAAAAGGTGAGAAGAAATTGCTCAGCCACCAACTGAAGCCAAGCGCCACCCAGCTTTCAACCATTGAAGTTAAAGACCAGCAGCTGAGGACCAATACCTTCAGCAGGCTTGATCCAAAGGCAATTACTTATATCCCCACCATCAATGCCAACGTGGAAGACCTCATCAAAACCATGCCGGGGGTAAGTTCCAGGAATGAGCTGAGTTCCCAGTATTCGGTCCGCGGAGGAAATTTCGACGAGAACCTGGTGTTCGTGAACGATATTGAGATCTACCGTCCCTACCTGGTCAGGGCAGGGCAGCAGGAAGGCCAGAGTTTCCTGAACCCCGACCTGGTGTCGGGCATCAGCTTTTCAGCGGGCGGCTTTGATGCAAAATACGGGGATAAGATGTCGAGCGTCCTGGATGTAAAATACAAGAAACCCTCACAATTTGCGGCTTCATTCGAGGCCAGCCTCCTTGGGGCCACAGCCCACGTGGAAGGAAAAATCGCAAGGAAACTGGCTTACCTCTTTGGGGTGAGGTATAAAACGAATACCTATCTCCTGAATTCATTAGACACCAAAGGGAATTATAAACCCAGGTTTTTCGATGTCCAGGGCATGCTGTACTATGATTTCAGCAGCAAATGGGAATTATCGGTATTCGGAAGTTATACTGCAAATGCTTTTAAACTTATTCCGCAGAGCCAGACTACCACATTCGGCAGCGATTCATACACTGCTTACCAGGTCAAGATCTTCTTTGACGGGCAGGAGAACGACCATTACGAGAACTGGCTTACTGCTGCGACCCTGACCTTTAAACCCAACGACCACCTGCGCCTGAAACTCATGGGATCGGCATACCAGACCTGGGAAGCACAAACCTATGACATATCGGGGGAGTACTGGCTTGGCCAGGTTGAACTTACCGGTAATAATGCAGGCAGCCTTATTCAGCTTCTGGGCGTTGGCGCTTACCTGGACCATGCCAGGGATTACCTTGAAGGCACGGTATACAATATCGAACACCGGGGGTCTTATGAACAAGGTAGAAGCCAGATGCTCTGGGGCATCAAGTATCAGCATGATATATTCAGTTATACCATGAATGAATGGCAAATGATTGATTCGGCCGGGTATTCATTACCCCGCCCTCAGGATTCACTTGGTAACAAACTTCCCCCCCATGGTGATTTCTACCTTGCCGATGTGCTTAAAGCCAAGGGAGGCATGAGCACCAACAAAGGAGATGCTTTTGTGCAAAACACCTGGACCTTTAAAAATCAAAAGAATGACATAGGGTTCACTGCAGGGGCAAGGTTCATTTATTCAGATTATAACGGCCAGTTCCTGTTTAATCCCAGAGCCAATTTCTCGTTCAAGCCACACTGGAAAAAAGAAATGGTTTTCAGGATTTCGGGGGGAGTTTATTCCCAGCCGCCCACCTTCAGGGAAATGACAGACCTCCAGGGCCTTATTGTTCCCGGCCTCAAAGCGCAGACTTCATATCAGGGCGTAGCCGGCAGCGATCTTTATTTCAGCATCTGGCACAGACCTTTCAAACTGGTTGCCGAAGTGTATTACAAGTACATCCAGGATCTCATACCTTATGAGATAGATAACCTGAGGATAAGGTATTACGGAACCAACGACGCCCATGGCTATGCCGGGGGAATAGATTTCAGGATCAACGGAGAATTTGTCAAAGGGGCAGAATCCTGGGCCAGCCTTTCATTGATGCGCACCGAAGAGTATTTCCAGGGCCATTGGGTTCCCCGCCCCACCGATCAGAGGTTCAATCTTGCAATCTTTTTCCAGGATTATATCCCGGGCTTCCCTACCTGGAAGGTGGCAATCACCCTTGTATACGGCAGCGGGCTGCCTTACGGGGCGCCGGATTCCCCCAGGTATGAGCAGGTACTCAGGATGCCTCCTTACCGCCGTGTTGACCTTGGCCTGTCAAAACAACTTATCGGGGAGTACACACACTTTTCCGGTAAAAACCCTCTCAGGGCATTCAAATCCCTGTGGATAGGACTCGATGTATTCAACCTCTTCGATTTTGCAAACACCGTCTCCTACCAATGGATCACCGATGTGCAGGGCAAGCAGTACAACGTTCCCAATTACCTCACTCCAAGGTTGTTCAACCTTAAATTAGTCGCTGCGTTCTAAGTATAGATTGCAATTAAATTTTAGTGTATATTTACTGAACGGCACAAATACCGGTTTGAGCCCTGGTTGGTCCAACCTCGGTATTGTGCAAATTCTCTGCAAGCATGAGAGCCTTTATACTTACCCTGTTCGTCTTTTTCATTGCTGATTCCGTTTTTTCGCAAAGCTTAATGGTCAAGGGGACCGTTGTTGACGAAACAACTGCCGTGCCTGTCGGGTTTGCCGCTGTGAGGATAACCGGGACCAACGAAGGCTCAATTACTGATGCCAACGGATGGTTTGAGTTAAAGCTTAAAAAGCTCCCGGTCAGTCTTAACATTTCCTGCCTGGGCTATGAACAACTGTATTTCGACATTGTCAGGATCCCTTTAAAACCGGTCAAACTCCTGCTCAGGCAAAAAGAATATTCGTTAAAAGAAGTCAATGTTAAAGCGACTGATTTCAGGTTTGTCTATAAAGACCAGAGATACTCTGTGCTGGATTATGAGATCATGGACGACAAACTCCTGCTTCTTGTTTTTCGCTGTTTACTGAAAAACTCGGAACTGGTGCTCATGGAAACCAACGGGGATACCATTGCCGAGACTCCGCTGCCTGAGCAGAAACCAAAATGCCTTTATAAGGATTTCCTTGGCAATATCCATTATATCTCAAGTAAAGACAATGCGTTTCAATGTTACTATGATGAAGAGCACAAGAGCATCGGCTTTCCTTTCAGATCGACCTATGAGATCCTTCTGAAAACAGTAAAACCCTTCCTATTCAGTTCCCAGGGCAGGCTTTATTTCGCAGAAAGTACAAATGATGGATTCGGGCTGAACTTCGGCTATTATGATACCCTTAAGACCAAACATTACATACGGACAGCCCAGGACGAGAAAGCCAGGAGAAGGATGTACAATGATATGAAATTCAACAGCAGCTGGAATTATTCCATAGAAAAGAACCAGCAGGCTCTCTCGGCAAGCCCCTTTCGGATTAAAAATAACAGCCCTGTACCGGATAATTCTGAAACAGGTTCAGAAACACCTTCCGACGAAACCGGCACGCCGGCAGGCGCTCTTGTTAATTACTGCAGGATCGATGCCCCGATGGTCAAACTGGGTGAAAGTGATATGGCTGTTTTCAGGTTCTCTGAAGATGTAATTGAAATGATGAACATGGAAGGAAAGGTTTACCGGTCCATTCCCATTCAATTTCATAAGGAAGACGAAGGGAATATCCTGGCGGGGTTATTAAGCGTGTTCGTTCCGATATCAGACTGGAAATGGAGCGGAAAGATATATCCCGATGATTACTTCAGGGAAGTTTACACCACATTCAGGAAGAACGGGATGGTGAAGATTAGGAAGATCGATCTGCTGTCGGGAAAGCTTTCAAAGACCTTTGACGTACCTTTCCCTTTTCCGGAGAAGATAGAGATCTATAAAGGAAATGCGTATTTCCTGGTTAAACAAACCGGAGGTGATTTCGAAAACTGGAAACTGGTCAGGTTAAAGCTTTAACCCTGTGAGCCCAGGGGTTGCCCAGGGGTTGCCCAGGGGTTGTTCAAAAAGAAGATGGAGGTAGCCTTTTAAAATAGCGAGGTAGTGAGGTAGCGAAATAATTTCGCTTCTCGCTTCTCGCTACCTCGCTACCTGGTTTTTATTCCAGTTCCTTAATTGACTCCTTGATGATTGCAACCGCTTCGCGAACCTGGGCTTCATTGATCACCAGGGGTGGTGCAAAACGGATGATGTGGTCGTGGGTGGGCTTTGCGAGCAGGCCATTATCGCGCATCTTGAGGCAAACATCCCATGCGCTTTTCCCGTTATGGGGTTTGATCACAATAGCGTTCAAAAGGCCCTTGCCACGAACCAGTTCGATAAAGGGTGAATTGATGGCAGAAACTTCCGAACGGAAGATCTCTCCCATTTTCTGCGCATTTTCGGCTAATTTCTCATCCCTTACGACTTCGAGCGCTGCTATTGCAACGCGGGCAGCCACAGGATTCCCACCAAAAGTAGATCCGTGTTCACCCGGATGTATGGTAAGCATGATATGATCATCGGCAAGAACAGCTGAAATAGGCAGCACGCCTCCCGATAATGCCTTTCCAAGAATAAGCACATCGGGTTTGAAGCCTTCCCAATCGCATGCCAGGAGCTTTCCGGTACGTGCAATCCCGGTCTGTACTTCATCGGCAATAAACAATACATTCTTTGCTTTGCACATATCGTAGGCTTTCTTCAGGTATCCTTCCTGAGGCACGTAAACCCCTGCTTCACCCTGGATAGGTTCAACAAGGAAACCTGCAACGGTCGGATCCTGCAAGGCCGTCTCAAGAGCCGGCAGGTCGTTGTAAGGAATGGTGATGAAACCGGGAGTGAAAGGCCCGAAATCATCCCTTGCCTGCGGGTCGGTCGACATGGAGATCACCGATATTGTCCGTCCGTGAAAATTATTCTCACAGCAGATGATCTTAGCCTGGTTCTCGGGAACTCCTTTGACCTTGTATGCCCATTTGCGGGTAAGCTTCAGCGCCGTTTCATCACCTTCGGCCCCTGTATTCATAGGCAGTACGCGCTCATAGCCGAAATATTCTGTAATGAATTTTTCATATACTCCGAGCACGTTGTTGTAAAACGCGCGGGAAGTAAGTTCCAGGGTCTGTGCCTGGTCAATCAATGCTTTTGTAATCTTTGGATGGCAATGTCCCTGGTTCACTGCCGAGTATGCCGAAAGGAAATCGAAATAGCGCTTTCCTTCAACATCCCACATGAACACACCCTGGCCTTTCGCAAGCACAACGGGCAGAGGATGATAATTATGAGCCCCGTACTTATCCTCAAGTTCTATAGCATCCTGTGAATTTTTTACTTCAGTCATATTTTATGTACTTTATATTTTGCTCTATTTTCAAACAGTAAGTAGCGAGGTAACGAGAAGTGAGAAGCGAAATTTCGCTACCTCGCTTCTCGCTATTTCGCTACCTTATATTAGTGGTTTACGATAAATGAGCCTGTTCCAAGTGAAGTATTGTCCTTGCACATGCGGTAATAATACATTCCTGCAGGCAGTGAGCTGATATCGAAACGGGCATTCAAATCATTCATCTGGCGCTTACCAACCAAACGGCCCTGAACATTGTAAATCTCAAAACTTCCGCCCTGGACCGCTTTCTCAAGTGAAACATTAATATGGTCCGAAGCGGGATTCGGGCTGACGCTGATGCTCAAATTCTGGGTTAACAGGTTATCAACCCCCCAGGGATAAACGCCTGTAAGAGTCACGTCATCAAATAAAGCCTGGCTTCCAACCTGGCCAACAGATCCGAACATATTGGAGGCACTGTAACCTGCGCAGGATAACAGCAGCATGCAAATGGTGTCGGGCATGTCCGTATTGTTCCGGTATGTTATTGCAGTGTCAAACTTAGTCCAGGAAGAAACAGTTCCGTGGAAAACAAGCCTGTTATATGCAAGTGTATCTCTTTTTTTTGTGGCGGTGTTCCATTTCGAAAGCAACAATATAGCTGCAGCTGAGTCGCCATTAAGAGGGTATGCCTCGTAATATCCCTGGAAACGTACCGGCCTGGCGGTCCATTTGAATGGGACCCCGAGAATTGCAGAATTTGTTTGAAAATGCAGGGTGATATTTCCTACCACACCGGGAATAATAATACTGAGGACATCAATTTTCCTGGTTATACATCTTGCGGAATATGTTCCTGCATGGGCTGTGTCGCAACGGTAAACGGTAATACCCGGGGGGGTGGGAATGGTGTCAAGAAGATTCAGGGTTTTAAAGAACCCACCGGTGGGTTCATAGAACGGGGCAGAAGAAACCGGAGTATATAACTTCCAGCTTTCGAAATCACCGTCGGGCAGAACGGTCTGAGCTTTGCTGATACTGCTGAATCCAAGTAAGGAAAGAGCTACAAGAAATACTATTTTTTTCATATTGATTTGATTGGTTTGATTTGGGTTCTTTAAATGTTTACAAGGACCTGGACTGATGTTGTCCTTGGCGCTTCAATTGTAATCGGCCTTAGGGAATATTCGGTATTCATCAGGTTATTTATCATGAGTGAGACCTTGAATATTCCAAAGGCATAACCTACCCTGCAATTCACAATGAAATTACCACTGTGATGCTGCTCCCGGTATTTGACAATTCCCGAATGCATGGCCTTGGGAGTGTCAAGCTGGTAAAGGAAAATATCGATGTTCTGCATGTACCCGTAATAATTCCCGCTTATACCTGCCGAAAAACGTTTTTTAAACGTGAACTGCAGGTCCGATTTCACGAGGTGCTGTATGCGGTACTTAAGAATATTGTTCGCGGTGTCGGTGGAAGTATTGGCATAAGTATAATTTCTTACTTTCTGAGTGGAGGATTCGACATTCTGGTAATACACTTCGTCGGGCTTGACAGCCTGGGGCGCCGTATACGTATAACCTAAAAGTACTGAAAGTTCAAGATCCCTGGCCAGTTTACCCTCGCCGGCAAAAGTGAAATCACCTCCGTATATCCTGGCCGGACCGATATTCAGGAATTTAAAGCCCAGGCTTTTATTGATGGGCCCGTTGCCCCAGATCCCGAAATTGAATTCCACATAATTCCAGTAATCCTCATAAAACCCCGCAAGGTCAAGCATCCCGGCAAATTTCCCGATCCTGAACATTTGCTTGATGCCGAGTTCATAAGAATTACAGTACTCCGACTGAAGCTGTGGGTTTGGATAAAACCCGAATCCTCCGCTGTTTGTTGTTATGTAACGTTCGCCTATACTTGGCGCACGGTATCCCTGCCCTGCAGATATCCTGAGAAAAGTAGACTTGGATGCCTGGTAATTCAACCCTGCCCTGAAAATCGGTTTGCTTTCCTTCAGGTCGGCAATATTATAGTATTCGTACCTGGCACCGGCTTCAATATTCAGACGCTTAAAAAATTTCTTTGACAGTTGAACGTAAACACTGGCATTTTCGGAATTGAAGGTTCCGGACTGGTTGGCAGATGTGGTTCCGTCGGCTGCAAGTATACCGCTGAAAACCTGCCCGATGGAATGTGAATAAATGCTTACGATGCCGGTTGTAAGAGTAAAATCTCCAAGCTTACTGAACCTCCGGCTGTATTTAAGCTCATCAAACACTGTAATATAACGGTTTGACTGGTTATTGGTGGCATTTGTGTTTCCGTAGTAAACCCTGTTCTTAAAACTGAACTGGTTGCCTTGTTTATCATAATACTGGATAAATGGATCCACGTAAAAACTGAATACCTTGAAATACGACAGGGCGCCGGGATACGATTTGTAAATATTTGTATCGGCATCATACCAGAAGTAGGTTTGAGCGCTCTCGCTGTACATGAAATTGCCGTTCAGCCCGTATGAAAGTCCGGCGACCTTTTTATTCCTGACCCTTGTATTGAAATAAATCTTCGCCCTCTTTATAAATTCCCCTTTATTGTATGCTGTGTCGGAGGCAACTTCAGGCACTCCCCCGATATACCCCCCGTCGCTGTAATAACTGGCGCCTACGCTAAGGTCAATATTATCGAACTGCTGCAGATGTGATATTGAAAAGCCATATTGCAAAGGGTTAAATCCCGACCATGGTTTGGTATAACTCCTGGGCGGAGCGCTGTAAATACCCATAAAAGTATTGACCCTGGTCTCGGGTATGGATTTTGGATACACCGTCCTGATATTGATAGCGCCTGTGATGGCCGAGGAACCATATACTACCGAGGAGGCTCCTTTTACAAGTTCTATCTGCTCCACATCATCCACAGGCAGAAAACCCCAGTCAGGCCTACCTGCATCCCCCCTCATCATGGGTATTTCATCCACCATAACCATGACCCTGCTGCCCAGCCCGGAACTGAATCCGCTACCTCCCCTGATCTGGGGTTCATCATCAACAATAGCAATACCGGGGATCTTATCAATGGCCTTGTCAACGCTCGTCGGGTTGGACGACTGAATGGTCTGGGCCTTCAAAACCTCAATGGTTGCAACGGATTCCTCTACTTTTTGTTCATACCTGGAACCTGAAACAACAACCGTGTTAAGCTCCTGGGCCGTGGGTTTCATCAGGATATCAAGCAGGATCTGCTTTCCGTCACCCGGGACATTGATGGGATGTTCAAGTTTCTCATAACCTATACAGGAATATACGAGCACATGCTCTCCCTTTTCCAATTCTATCTTATAGAAACCATTAACATCGGTAAACGTGCCACCAGGTTTTCCCTTGATGCCAATATTGGCGAAAGAAACAGGATCGGAATTCGAAGCATCTGTGACCTTGCCTTTTATCACGGTATGGCTCTGAGCCAGCAGACCCGCTAAAGGAAGGAATGAAAAAGATACCAGAAATATAATTAACAGTATGGTTTGCTTCATTAAAAAATCAATTTGTGGTCAAAATTACGAAAATTAATTTTGTTTATCCTGTTTCCCTGCCCTCGCCACAGCTCCATCGCTGATTATCAATAATTTAAATTGCAGGGAAGGAGAAGGGATAAAGTTCCCCAACCCCAGGGAATTCCATCGTGAATCTATGCTTTCGATAGTCTTCTCATCCATCACGATCACGTTTGGCCAGTCCCGTTTAAACCCATCCGTTTCATAGCTCTTCATAGTCCCGTCGATGAACAGTACAGGGTATTTGTTGCCGGGGGTTTCTTCAGTGTAAAAACAATCCCTCATGGGATCCAGGTTATTCGCAACGATCCAGCTCAGGGTCGAAAGATTTTGTATGTCAATAAAAGCATCGGCAAAAACAATGAACCTGACATTCCTTACCAGCCCGGTTTCATTGATCTGCTTCGCAATTTCACGAACTTCGGCAGGTTTGGACTTGTTTACGGCAAGTATTACTAACGATATACCTTCTTTTATTAGTTCAATGTTTGCGGATGTGAGAGCGGGTATAGCCGACAACAGCCCCTTCTCTTCAACATATGGATTGAGTCTTAGAGTAGTATCAGTTTTATCTTCACCGGTTTTTAATGTGGCATCAAGCCCTATCTTGCTTCCAAAGCCGTATCGCCGGCTTGAATGGTCCAGGATATCCACAGGCCCCTGAATGAAATGGATATCATCCACCGGATGGGTGTTTTTACTGATGATCCTGGCGAGCTGAAGATAATCAGTCAGCAAAGTCCCTGCATCGAACACTCCCATGATCTTGTTGAACATCATCTGCCCTGCTCCCCATAAGGAGCTCATGACTTTGATGGCCTGGCCGGGATAATGTTTGTGAATGGATGCCAATACTATATTATGGAACACCCCTTCGGGTGGCATGTGCATATCGTCCAGTTCAGGCACTACCGAAAGTTTGATTGGAGTCAGGAACAACCTCTCGGTAGCCTTCCCAATCCAGGCATCTTCCTGCGGAGGTATTCCAACGATAGTTGCAGGATAAACCGCATCTTTCCTGTGCGTGATGCATGTCACATGAAAACGGGGAAACATTCCTTCAAGTGAATAAAACCCTGTATGATCCCCAAAAGGGCCTTCAGTGATGAGTTCCTCCTGCGGATCGATATATCCCTCAATAACAAAGTCAGCATCGGCAGGCACTTCAAGATCATTGGTAATACATTTCACAAGCTCTACCTTTTTCTTTCTAAGGAAACCTGCAAACAGGTATTCATCAATATTCTCGGGTAAAGGAGCGGTGGCTGCATAGGTGTATACAGGATCGCCTCCCAGGCTTACCGATACTGGCATCTGCTTTCCTGCATTTTTATACAGTTCATAATGATAAGCAGAACCTTTGTGCATATGCCAGTGCATGCCTGTGAGCGCAGGCCCGAACACCTGCATCCTGTACATTCCAAGGTTCCTGGTGTTGTTTTCGGGGTTCCTGGTGTGAACGCAGGGAAAAGTAATAAATGGCCCTCCATCGTGGGGCCAGCAGGTCAAAACAGGCAACAGTCCAAGATCCGGAGGATCCATCACCACTTCCTGGCAGGGTCCTCGTCCCGAGATGGTTTTCGGCAACCAGGATGCCACGTCCTGCAAGGCAGGAAGAAGGCGAAGTTTATCAAGAAAATGGTCTTTGGGCCCCATAAGATTCTTCACCATTCCATCAATCGTCCGGCCGGCATCATCGAGGTCATTCAGGCCCAGGGCAAGCCTGATCCTCGTATCACCGGCAAAAGCCAGGATAAGCAAGGGGAAGCTTGTTCCATTATTTTCAAAAAGCAATGCCTGGCCTGCATTTTTAACAAAACGGTCGGCGATCTCGGTGATTTCAAGCCGGGGGGAAACAAATTCCTTCACGCGGATGAGCTCACCCCGGGATTCAAGGAGCTGGATAAAATGCTGAAGTGATTTGTACGGCATAAAGTTTGAATATCAAACTCGAATATTGAATTTTGAACGGAATAATCGAATACTCGAATAACGAATGTTGAATTTTGAATGATTTGATCAAATTCTCAAATCATAATTCGTTATTCTATTATTCGAGTATTCATTTTGTTTAGTTGAACGCTTTCTCCCCGAACTTCGTGGGGCTTTTCTTATCGTTATATTTAGAGGGGCACTTCAGGAGCAGTGATTTGGCCATAAATACATCGCCCTTCATAGAACCAACAACGACAACCTTCTCGGATTTTTCAAAATCCTGGGGCTTTGCATTATTATAAACAACCTGCTTAACTGTCCCCTTGGCATCGATGATGTAAAAACTGAATCGGTTTGCATCTTTCTTTGCATCATACTCCAATGGCTTTGTCCGGTCAAGCATTCCAATAATATGTAATTCCTTGCCGGGTGATTTCGCAGCTTCACTGAAATCGGAATAGGTGCTTGAATCACTGATCGTGGTAATAACAACAGCAATTGCGATCACCAGAACGAGGATTATAATAATGTGGATGGTCTTCATAATTTCTTATGGCTATCTTCTCCGCTGACTTCCTTTTCAAGCTTTCCCAGTTTTCGATCGATGATAAACATATAAACAAATATCCCGACAAGTATTACTGCCAGAACTGCCACAACCACAAAAATTTTTCCGTAAGTTTCCATAATAAAAAATTAACAATGTACAATTGCGAAGCAATCATGAGCACGCAAATGAAATAAGCAATAGGTGCGAATAAAGTACAAATTAAGGGTTAATTAAAATTCTTCAACTTGATGCTTGATCTTCGATATTCTGATACGGACCTGCAGTATCCAGGTCCCCAGAAGTATCCATCCTATCATGGCCGGGTAAAAAACAGTACGCATTGAAGGGTCAAGATGCATGGGCAATACCGTAGTCTCTTTACCGGCAGCTGCAGGATGCATGCTGTCTGTCGCAATTCTTGGCAGGATCATAACAAAAATTATCCATAGTACGAATGCAAATATATTATATACTGCAGACACCTTGGCTCGTTTGTGACGGTCTTCAACAGAACTTCTGAGAATCATATACGCCAGGTAAATAACAAGGCCAACAGCAGCCCCGTTGAGCTTGGGGTCTTTCACCCAGGGCGATCCCCATGTAAAGTTGGCCCATATCATACCCGTAAAAATACCTAGAACGCCAAATAAAAGTCCTACGTTCACAGCTTCAACAGCAACCCGGTCATTCTTTTCATCAAAGCCTTTTAAATATTTTAAACTATAAATAAATGAGACAATAAGCATGGTGAACATCCCGAACCACATCCCGACATGAAAAAAAAGGTTCCTGATTGATTCATGTATTACAGGTAAATCAGGAGTATAAACATAAAACCCGTAAGTCACCGCGTAAAGCAGCAGCAAAAAGCTGAGGAGTTTCCACCAATATTGTCTGATCATAATTAGTTTTTTGTTCAAAAAATAAGTAGCGAGGTAGCGAGGTAGTGAGGTAGCGAAAAAAATATCGTGAAGCTCATTTAAATTCTTTCTCAATTATTCTTCCATTTCGCTACCTCGCTTCTCGCTACCTCGCTACCTATATTTAATCGCGCCAAAGGTACGGAAATAAGAGAAATGCGAGGAGGATCACTGCTACATTAATTATCAATAGTATGATAATCAGTGGGATGCTTCCGCTCCATGATATAGAGGTCAGGGCAGAGCCTGATACTTTCATCAGGGTCATCAGCAGAGGTAAGACAATCGGGAAACTCAGGATGGCCATTAATGAAAAATTATTTGAAGCCCGGGAAGCAATGGCAGCGATCATAGTAAGGACGGATGAGAGTCCCAGGCTGCCCAGGATGAGGGCTGTAAGAAAAAGGCCGGGGTTTTGTATCATATTACCCATGAGCAGTCCAAAGAAAAAGAGTGCGAGAACTGATAAAATAGCCATCAAAACAAGATTGTAAAGGATCTTGGATAGCACAATGGCTTCGGCGCTGGTGATGGTATAATAATAAAGGTGGCGGGCAGGGCTTTCCTGTACAAAGCTTTTGGAAATACCGTTTACCGCCACAAAAAGCAGGATAATCCAGAACAATGAATTCCAGGTCTCGGCCGAAATGGTTCCGGTAAATGCAAGATAGGTAACGAAAACCGTTGAAACCAGGTAGAGCAGGATGCCGTTTATTACGTATCTCTGCTTCAGCTCCAGCCTGATCTCCTTGAGAAAAAGATGGGTAAGTTCCCTTCTTAACAACATATTTAAGAAATTAAAAAAAGAGGTTGCCCTTGGGGCAACCTCTTTTTATATTGATCAGAAAAAGATTATTCAACAATGATCTTTCCTGTAACTTTCTGGTTACCCTGCCTTACAGTGTAGAAATATACACCTGCTGTAAGCTGGGAAGCATCGAGGTTGAAGGTTTCGGTAGCTTCAATGTTCCTGGTCAGGCTCATAACGGTCTGGCCAACAAGATTGGTAAGCTGAATGGTTACATTACCCTTCTGGGGAACAGTAACCTTTACGTTTGCAACGCCCTTAACCGGGTTCGGATAAACCGTGGCGGTGAGGGTTGAAGCCTGGATAGGATCATTGATTCCAACCGGGAACAAACAGGTACTTCCCCATACCGGGCCGCTTCCACTGATTGTAAAGTCAGTTGGTATATATTTGAAGTCGCTTACATATGAGAACGTAACAGCGTTGTCAAGTAACAGGCCGGTGAGTGGGCCCTGGCAAATAAACGGGATCTGGATTGATCCGTCAGTTTTTTCGAAAACTTCCTGTGCCTGGTCTCCGCCATAAGTGGCTCCGGTCACGTTTGACAGGAAAGTAACATTGGTACCTGCATCCAGACCATTGGCATTGGTCAGTTTGTTGGTAAGGAGATCCCAACCGCGTGCAATGATATCAGGGTTCGAATTATCTACGGCTGATGCACCATAAGTGTCATTCCATGAGTAGAATATCTTGGTGCCGTCATGACTCCTCGAGATGTTGGAACGAGCGTAAATTGGGGCTGCGCTTCCGCCTGAGGTTGTCGGAGTCTGATAATGTTTCTGAATACCAACCATACGGGCACACCAGGTAGTTCCACGGTCTATTGAATAAATATCAAACTGGGCCATAGTACTATCAAATGTAGGAGTACCGGCATTATCGGGATAATAAGCACCAAAGCTTCCCCCGCTGATACCAACGGCAACTAATACATGGGGGTTTCCCCATTTATCAACGGTAAGATCTGCATCCCACATTGCTGTGTGAGGAACCTGATCCAAAGGAGGAACCGGTGTGAATATCTGGGCAAGTCTTGCCTCTGAGATATAATTCAGAATTGCCGGTAATCCGGCTGTTCCGTCAATAGCAACCGGGATAGCAGCTCCCCAGGTGTCGCCACCATCGGCTGAATGATAAAATATAGGATAGTAGCTTGAATCATAAGCAGGTGTTACACCACCATTATTGCCTATTGCAACAACCCATACATCTTTTCCGGATGGGTCAGCTGCAACTTTTGCAGTTGCGGGAAAACTTCCAAGATTCCCAACACAAGGTAACGAGCTGGCAGTATATGCAAAATCATGAGTTGTGCTGTTCCATACACCGGTTTCGAGGAAAAGATTATCGTCATAGGAAGCAACATTGGCATCATAACCCCTGTCAATGACAAATGCTTTTCCCTGGGCAGTGATAGTAAATCCGTCAGCAATTCCGTAACGCTGGGGAGGAGGACTGTACCAATCCATATGTTTGGTAGTATCTGACTGTGTTCCCCAATGGCTTCTGCCGTAGCTGTATCCGCCCCATGTACCCCCTGAGTTGGCATAGGATAGATTCGCACCAAAATAAGTTAAATAGGAATTGGTAGGATCGGTATTACCTTCCGGGTTGTACAAACCACCCTGGGGATAACGTCCCGCATCCAGGTAATAAGTACCGCCGGAATTCAGCATAGCTGCATACACCTGGTAGTTGATAGACCAGTCACCTGCAGTTGCACCGTAATTCAGAGCATGGTCAAATGCAAAATACCCGGAGAAACTCGGAGGAGTTGACCCTGGGCCCATACGGTGAATCTGCGAAATGGCTTTCAGGCTGTTATCAGCCCACATGTGTTTTAAGGTATTACTTCCATAACCCCAACCCAAAGCATTTGCAGCTGTACCAAGAGTAATAACGTTAACTACGTTGGCTGATTTGGGTTTGAGGGGAACAGGATTGACAACAGTTGAGCCCTGTGTTGTAGGAACGGGATCAACTGAAATGGCTTTCTGGAAAGAATAATTTGTGGGAGTCCCTTTAATTCTTACCTGAGCCTGTAACACTACGGCCAGCCCTAAAACAAGGGTCAGGCCTAAAAGTAGAACTTTCTTCATTGTTCAGATTTTTAGTTTAACATTTCAGTTTGATACTATAATTTTTCTTATGATTTGGATTAACAAAAATAAACTAAATCGAGAGAATCTGCAATTTTTTTTACTTTTTTTAAGATTCTTTTTATGAATTGCCCTTGATAACCCTGTCTTTTGTGTCAACAGGGATGATCGTAGAGCGCTGAAATTCAATATTTTCATTAAAAATCTTACGATATGTCACATGCCTTTTCGCAAAGGTGGCGCCAACCGATTCATGCAGGGCTCTCATTTTCGGATTGAAGTCACCTACCCAGCCCAGTTCAAGCTCCGTTATATGCTTTTTGTGCTTCATAACTTCATTCAGGTTGTAAAAGATCCCCGATTCAACCCCAAACCTCTGGTACTTCGGCTTCACACCCATTATGATGATCCTGGCCCTGGTAATGGTTTTGCGGTACTTCAGCCACAGGAATTTCAGCTTGTTGAAGAAATGGAGTTTGCCATGCAAATGCCTGATAATCTGGTTCACATCGGGAAACTGAACCAGGAATGCCACAGGTTCATCATCATAATAAGCAAACCAGATGAGCTCAGGGTCAATGAATGCCTTTGCTTTCTCAAGCCCTTTGATAAGCGTTGCCTCGTCCATGGGAGTGTAATTCTCATGAAATTTCCAGGCATCGTCGTAAACCTCCTTCATATCCCTGATAAACTTATCCCTCAGCGCCGGCTCATAGTGCCGGAAAGTTAGTTCCTTTTTGCTCATGGCCCATTCGGCTATCTTCCAGAAACGATCAGGAAATTTTTTGGTCAGGTCGAGGTGGTTCGAAATCTGCTCAAAATAAAACTTAAAGCCGTAGGATTCAAAGAATTCCTTGTAATATTGAGGGTTATAATTCATCCCGATCCCGGGATGCATAAATCCTTCGACCAGCAGTCCCCAGTTCACATCGTTCTCCCCAAAATTGATAGGACCGTCCATTGCCTGCATTCCCCTGGCCATCAGCCAGTCCCTGCAGGTATCGAAAAGGAGGTAAGCTGCTTTTTTGTCATTGATCACCTCAAAAAAACCCATGCCCCCGGTGGGTTGCTGAAAAGTAAAGGCTTTCCTTTTATTGATAAAGGCTGCAACCCGGCCGATAACTTTATTGTTATCATCCTTCAGTATCCACCTGATGGCCTCGCCATGATTGAAAAAACTGTTGGTTTCAGGCTTGAATACCAGTTCTATCTCCTGGTCCAGCGGCCTTACATAGTAATCATCACCCTTGTAAACAGTCTCGACCATGTCGAGGAAGGCACGGCGCGTGGGCTTATCGGTTACTTTAATGATTCTCATAATAAACAGGTAGCGAGGTAGCGAGGTAGTGAGGAAGCGAAATTAAGTAGTGAAACTGTTCTAAAAAACATTTTCGCTACCTCGCTACCTCGCTACCTCGCTTCTTTGTATGCAAAATTATACATTTCTCAACTACATTGTACATTGTACATCTTTCTTATCTTTGCTCATGGAATCTGCACTATGAAGAGACTGGACTGGTTCATTCTGAAATCTTACCTGGGCCCGCTTGTAATGACATTCTTCATCGCATTGTTCATTCTTCTGATGCAGTTTGTTTGGAAGTATATCGATGACCTTGTCGGCAAGGGCCTCGAATGGTATATCATTCTCAAACTCCTCTTCTTTGCCTCATCCACTTTTGTCCCCATGGCCCTTCCCCTCGCCATTTTGCTCTCATCTCTGATGACTTTCGGCAACCTGGGCGAACATTATGAACTGGTTACCATGAAAGCCGCTGGAATCAGCCTTTTCAGGATCATGAGGCCTCTCATCATCGTTTCCATACTTATCTCAATTCTGGCTTTTTATTTTTCGGATGTCATCCTGCCCAAGGCCAACCTTAAGTTCCTTTCATTATTATATGATGTGCGGGAGAAAAAACTTGCCTTTAACCTCAGGGAAGGAGTATTTTATAATGGCATCGAAGGTTTTGTGATCAGGGTGGGGAAAAAAGATGCAGACGGGAACACCATCCGTGACGTTATGGTGTACGACCATACAAAGCATATGGGCAATGTGTCGATAACCGTTGCCGAATGGGGAAAGATGGAACTGAGCTCCGATAAACGCTACCTTGTCTTTAAGCTGTACAACGGTTTTAACTATGAAGAACGCATCGACCTCAGGAGGAACGAAATAACAAGGCCGTTCCAGAGGACAAAGTTCAGCGAACAATACCAGATGTTCGACCTTTCGGGACTTCAGCTGAGCCGCACGGATGAGAATCTCTTCAAGAAAAACTACGAGATGCTGAACCTGGGGCAGCTGAGTAAATCAATAGATTCAATACACCAGGAAATAAAAAGGGAAAAAAAGATCAGCTCCGATAATATGTACAACAATTTTGTTGTACTTACACGTCGCGACACCCTACTTCCGCCTGCGAGGCGGCAGGCTGCGGATAATGCAGCAGGTGTGAAGAAAAAAGTATTCCTGCCCACCTATGTCCTGGCCAGTTTCGGACCCTCCGACCGCTCAAGTGTTATCAATTCAGCCTACAATGTTGCAACATCGGTCAGGGAGAATATCAGTATCTCGGGACAGAATCTCGAAAACCAGGAAAAGCTGGTGTATAAACACCAGATCGTCTTTCATAAAAAATTCACTTTTTCCATTGCCTGCTTCCTTCTCTTCTTTATCGGGGCCCCCCTGGGCGCCATAATCCGTAAAGGAGGATTAGGGATGCCTGCTGTTATCTCCACCGTTTTTTTCATCCTTTACTGGATCATTTCATTCATCGGTGAAAAATATGCGGCTGATGGACAGGTCCCCGCATGGGAAGGTATGTGGCTGGCATCGGCAGTACTGCTTCCCATAGGGATTTTCCTCACCCGGAAGGCTACCGTTGATGCCTCTTTACTGGACGTAGACAGCTGGATAAAGTTCTTCCAGAAGGTCTTCCATGTTAAAACCAGGCAGGGCTTATGAGGATCCTCTTCCTTTGCAATAAATCGCCCTGGCCTTCCAAAGAAGGAGGGCCCATGGCGATGAATATGCTGATCGAAGGGATGCTTGAAGCCGGCCATACGGTCAAAGTCCTTGCAGTGAACTCCTTTAAATATAATATCATACCAGGGGACATTCCTGAGACCTACCGGGAGAAGACGGGGATAGAACTGATTGATATCGACCTGAGGATTAAAGCTTTCCCTGCATTCAAAAACCTGTTCACTAACAATTCATACCATGTTGAACGCTTTGTCTCCGCTATATTTACCGAAAGGCTTAAGGTTATATTGCAGGAATCGGATTACGATATCGTTCAGCTTGAAATGGTGATGATGGCAGCTTACATTAACGTCATCCGCAGTCATTCAAAAGCAAAAATTGTATTAAGAGCTCATAATATCGAACATCTGATCTGGGAAAGGGTGGCCGAAAACACTGGAAATCCTTTAAAGAAATGGTACCTGCGACACCTGGCCAGGACCTTAAAATTGTTCGAGTTGAATGCGATCGGCATGGTCGACGGGGTTGCCGCCATTACCGGGAAAGACGCAGAATTTTTCAGTTCGCTGACGGGCAAGCCTGTAATTTCAATTCCATTCGGCATCAATCCCGGGGATTACCCGGTAGCTGAAAATGCAAAAAAACACCCTACCATTTTTATTATAGGGTCCATGAACTGGATACCCAACCAGGAGGGGGTGCGCTGGTTTCTTATGAATGTATGGTCCGACCTGCACAAGCGTTACCCGGAACTTGAATTTCACATTGCCGGACGGGAAATGCCTTCGTGGATGAAGAATATTACACTTGACCATGTTATTGTGGAAGGCGAAGTCCCTGATGCTTCAGCATTCTATGAGGCCAATGATATTATGATCGTACCCCTGTTTTCGGGAAGCGGGATCAGGGTCAAGGTGATCGAAGCAATGGCCTATGGGAAGACCGTTGTTTCCACTTCTCTCGGGGCCGAAGGGATCATGTACACCAGGGGTGAGAACATCCTGATCGCCGACCTGGCCTGCGAGTTCTTTGAGATGATCTCGGTTTGCATCGAACACCCTGAAGTCCTCCGTAAAACAGCATCAAATGCCCGGAAGCTTATAGAGACAAGCTATGACAGTAGAAAAATCATAGCTGATCTGGCAGGATTTTACACGAAACTCTGCTCTTAAGCAGGATTTTCCTATTTTTGCCTTCCACTAAACAACTCATGAGAATATTTTTTCTTCTTCCGCGTGTTCCTTATCCAACGGAAAAAGGTGATAAGCTGAGAGCATTTCACCAGATCAAGCAGCTTTCGCGGCATCATGAGATTATCCTGTGCTCACTCAACGACAGTGTTCTTCATCAGGACGCACTTCATGTCCTGAACAAATATGTGAAGGTAGTTCATGTAATCAACCTCAATAAATTCAGCATATTGCTGAATATCATCATAGCATTCTTCAGAGGGCTGCCGCTGCAGGTAGGTTACTTCTACAACCCCTCCGCAAAAAAACAGATACTGAAGCTGATCAAAAAGTACCAGCCCGACCATATTTTTTGCCAGCTCATCAGGGTGGCCGAATATGTTAAGGATATTCCTATACCCAAAACCATTGATTACCAGGATGTTTTTTCAAAGGGTATGGACCGCAGGATAGCGCTCTCCCCGTTTTACCTTAAACCTCTCCTAAAGATCGAACACCGCAGGCTTCAGAAATATGAACATATGGTTTTTAACCATTTTGATAACAAGATCATTATTTCGGAACCCGACCGGGACCTCATACCCCACCCTGACCGTGACCAGATTGTAGTGGTAGCCAACGGCGTGGATACCGATTTTTTCAGCCCGGTAGTTAAAGAAAAGCATTACGACCTGGTTTTTACAGGTAATATGGGTTATCCTCCGAACATTAACAGCGCTGAATTCCTTGTGAACCAGATCCTTCCTAAACTTCTTCCGCACAAACCCGACCTTCGGCTTCTCCTGGCCGGCGCCAATCCCAATATACGGGTCATGGTGCTTAAATCAAACAACGTGGAGGTGAGCGGCTGGGTGCCCGACATGCGTGACTGCTATTCCAGCGCAAAAGTTTTCATCGCTCCCATGCAGATAGGGACCGGCCTTCAGAATAAACTACTTGAAGCCATGGCCATGCAGATCCCATGTATCACATCTCCACTTGCATCCCAGGCTCTCAAAGCAAAACTTGGGGAGGAGATCCTTGTGGCGGAAACACCTGAAGAATATGTGAAACATATTTTGTTCCTGCTCAATAATCCTGAAAAGGCAAATGAGATCGGGATCAGGGGCTGCCGCTTCGTTCACGACAATTTCAGCTGGGAGAAGGAAACTGCGAAGATCGAGGCGCTGATAGAAAAAAGGTAGCGAGAAGCGAGGTAGCGAGGTAGCGAGAAGCGAGGTAGCGAAATAAAAATTATCGTAGAATTCGCATAAAATAAATCATAAGTCCTACATCAATAATGTTGTCGTAAATAGTACATCGTAAATTGTACATCTATGTCTGACGATAAAAAAATAATTTTCTCGATGGTGGGTGTCAGCAAGACATTTCCACCGCATAAGCAGGTTCTTAAAGATATTTACCTGTCGTTCTATTACGGGGCCAAAATCGGGATCATCGGTTTGAACGGTTCCGGGAAATCAACCCTCCTGAAGGTCATAGCGGGAACTGAAAAATCCTTCCAGGGGGAGGTTGTTTTTTCTCCCGGCTACTCAGTAGGCATGCTTGAACAGGAGCCCCTCATGGATGAGACAAAAACGGTGAGGCAGGTTGTGGAAGAAGGCGTGCATGAGGTGGTGCAGTTGTTAAAAGAATATGAAGAGGTGAACCTTAAGTTCGCCGAGCCCATGAGCGATGATGCGATGAGCAAACTCATCGACAGGCAGGGTGAACTTACTGAACTTCTCGACCACCATAATGCCTGGGAACTTGACAGCAGGCTTCAGCGGGCCATGGATGCCCTGCGCTGCCCCGATGAGAATATGCCGGTAAACATTTTGTCGGGAGGTGAAAAACGCAGGGTTGCCTTATGCCGCCTGTTATTGCAGGAACCTGACATCCTTCTTCTTGACGAGCCAACTAACCATCTGGATGCCGAATCGGTACAATGGCTTGAACAGCATCTCCAACAGTACAAAGGGACTGTCATCGCCATTACCCACGACCGGTATTTTCTCGATAATGTGGCAGGATGGATACTCGAACTTGACCGGGGAGAAGGCATTCCATGGCAGGGCAATTATTCCTCATGGCTTGACCAGAAATCAAAGCGTCTTGCCATGGAAGAGAAGCAGGAGAGCAGGCGCAGGAAAATCCTGGAGCGTGAACTTGACTGGGTCAGGATGTCACCCAAAGCAAGGCAGGCCAAGGGTAAAGCCCGCCTCAGCTCTTACGAAAAGCTGCTTAACGAGGATGTCAGGGAAAAGGAAGAACGACTTGAATTATATATCCCGAACGGTCCCAGGCTGGGGAGCCTGGTGATAGAGGCGGAGGGTGTCTCAAAATCCTTCGGCGACAAACTCCTGTTCGAGAACCTGGGCTTTGCCCTTCCACCCGCAGGTATAGTGGGCATAATCGGTCCGAACGGAGCCGGCAAGACCACGCTCTTCAGGCTGATCATGGGAAGTGAGAAAGCCGAAAAAGGAAATTTCAGGATAGGTGAAACTGTAAAGCTTGCCTATGTCGACCAGAGCCATGCAGCTATTGACCCTGAGAAAACAGTGTACCAGGTAGTGTCGAGTGACAGCGAGACGATCCAATTAGGCGGAAAGCTGATGAACGCAAGAGCATACGTGGCCAGGTTTAATTTTACAGGCGCCGACCAGGAAAAGAAGTGCGGGATACTATCCGGAGGGGAAAGGAACCGCCTGCACCTGGCGCTTACACTCAAGGAAGAAGCCAATGTGCTGCTGCTTGACGAACCTACGAATGATATTGACGTGAACACCCTGCGCGCACTTGAGGAAGGTCTTGAGAATTTTGCAGGTTGCGCAGTGATCATTTCGCATGACCGCTGGTTCCTCGACCGGGTTGCCACGCATATCCTTGCTTTCGAAGGCGATTCCCAGGTATATTTCTTTGAAGGTTCCTATTCCGATTACGAGGAAAACCGGAAGAAACGTCTGGGTGATGAAGCGCCGAAACGCATTAAATACAAGAAGCTGAAGGCATAGAAAATGTACAATGTATATTCTGATATGGTCTGTATATTTTTTTGAGGGTTTGAAACTTGAAGAATGGGGAAGACAAACATGTTTTCGATTATACGAGTTTAGAATTACGATTGAATTTATGATTGATGATCGAAGAATACAATATTAAACCCCTAAATCTTAAATCAATAAATTCAATCGGCAATCGTTAATCGTCCAATCGTTAATCAAACTGCGTTTCAGCACCTCAAAAAATGAATTAGCCCTGATATGATAAAAATAAACAAAACCCTTCTGGATTCTGTGTCCTCCGAGGCCAGATCAATTCCCCGGAAACGGAAGAATTACAATTTCCATAAGGAATATTCCGACACTCTTCAGAGGCTTCTGAATGCAATGGAACCCATGAGCTATATACAGCCTCATAAACATGAAGATCCGGATAAGCGGGAAGCTTTCATTGCCCTTCGCGGCCGGATCCTGGTTGTTGAGTTTGATGAATTGGGGAATATCAATGATCATATCATCCTTGACCCGTTGAACGGAGTTTACGGAGCAGAGATCCCGGAACGGACTTTTCACACTATTGTTTCCCTGGAAAACGGAAGCGTTGCGTATGAACTCAAGGACGGTCCATACAGCCCGATCGACGATAAAAATTTCGCTTCCTGGGCTCCTCCTGAAGGCTCGCCCGATGCTTCGCCCTACCTGAAAGACCTGCTCATTCAACTGAATATCGTGACTCGGGAACCGTGACCCGGGAACCGGTTTACGAGTCACGATTCAGGGTTCACGAAATTTCATATCTTTGCACAAACAGCCGTTAATGTCAGTGCAAAAACCTTCCATCCCCAAAGGAACCCGTGATTTTACCCCGGCCGAAATGGTGCGACGGAATTTTATCTTTAACACCATACGGTCGGTCTTTGAAGTCTTCGGCTACCAGCCCATTGAAACGCCTGCAATGGAAAATCTCTCCACCCTCACCGGCAAGTACGGGGAGGAAGGTGACAAACTGCTGTTCAAGATTCTGAATTCAGGTAATTACCTTGACGGAATCCGTGACTCGCGACTCGTGAACCGCGAACCGGAGGCCGGGTTTTCAGATCCCGAAATACGAGTCACGAATCACGATTCACGATTCAAGGATCTGAACGCTGTTACCCGCCATATTTCCGAGAAGGGACTTCGTTACGACCTCACGGTGCCATTCGCCCGTTTTGTGGTGCAGCACCAGAATGAACTTGTATTTCCATTCAAACGATACCAGGTACAGCCGGTCTGGCGTGCCGACAGGCCGCAGAAAGGCCGTTACAGGGAATTCTTCCAATGTGATGTGGATGTCATCGGGAGTCCTTCATTGCTGTATGAAATTGAACTGATACAGATCATTGATGAGGTATTCCACCGCCTTGGAATCGAAACTACAACACTGGTCAACAACCGTAAGATCCTTGCAGGACTTGCCGAAACTATTGGAGCTGCTGAAAAGTTAAGCGACATCACAGTAACAATTGATAAACTTGAAAAGATTGGTCTCGAAAAAGTCTGTGATGAATTAAATGAAAAAGGTCTGAATCAAGAAGCAATAGAAACTTTGCGACCAATTTTAATTATGGAGGGTAGTTTTGATACAAGAATTGAGATACTGAAGAATCTCTTCTATAATTCTGAAATAGGTAGAAAAGGGATTTATGAACTAGAACATCTGAATGAATTGTTTAAGGGATTGGATCTTCGGAATAATTGGAATTTTGACGTCCGTCTTGCCAGGGGGCTCAATTATTATACAGGGACCATCATAGAAGTAAAAGCAAACCAGGTTGCCATGGGCAGCATTTGCGGAGGCGGACGATATGACGACCTTACCGGGATCTTCGGACTCCCCGGGGTTTCAGGAGTCGGGATATCCTTTGGAGCAGACCGTATTTACGACGTGCTGAATGAAATGAATAAATTCCCCGAAACCATACAGCATACCACCAGGGTGTTATTTGCCAACTTCGGTGCGGAAGAGGAAAAATATTCCCTTAAGCTTTTACAACAGATCCGGCGTGAAGGGATTGCATCGGAGATCTATCCTGATGCTGCAAAACTGAAAAAACAGCTGGAGTATGCCAGCCGCAAACAAATCCCTTATGTTGTTCTGATAGGGAACGATGAATTAAAAAACGGGATGATCACTGTCAAGGACCTGGGCAAAGGTGAACAAAGTTCGATGAGCAGGGAAGAATTCATCCGAAGACTAAAAAACAGGTAGCGAGGTAGCGAAATTTTTTACAATTTATAATTGATATAGAATGGTTAAGAGAACTTTCAGGATTTCAATTTTAGGCGCCCGGTCATGGGTGGTTGGATCAGAGTAATAAAGTAGCGAGGTAGCGAGAAGCGAAATGATTCGTAAATCGTACATTGTACATCGTAAATTATTTACCATATTACTCATTAAAAAAAAATAAGATTATGACATTAATAATAAAAGGTTCCGGGCTTACCATAGAAGACGTTGTGCGGGTTGCCCGGCAGGGAGAAAAAGTAGAACTGGCCCCCGAAGCCATAGAACGCATTAACAGGTGCCGCGCCATGCTTGAGCGCAAAATCGAAGCGCATGAGATCATGTATGGGGTAAATACCGGTATCGGCGAATTTTCGGAAGTAGTGCTGAACGATGACCAGGTCAAGGATTTCCAGAAATACCTTATATATAACCATGCCGCCGGCATAGGCGATCCCATGCCTCTGGATTGGGTTCGTGGTGCAATGCTCGGCCGTATCAATGTTCATGCACACGGCAACAGCGGTTCGCGCCTTGAAATCACCCAGACCCTGGTTGACATGTTGAACAAAGGAGTGACTCCCATGGTCTGCCAGAAAGGCTCTGTAGGTGCATGCGGCGACCTGGCCCCTATGTCGCAGATCGCACTGCTGATGATGGGCGAAGGACAAGCATATTATGAAGGCAAATTATATGAAGGCAAGGAAGCTCTCAAACTTGCAGGAATACCTGTTCCAGGGCTGCAGGCACGCGACGGACTGGCCACCATCAACGGATCCAACGTCCTTACGGCTATGAGCGCTTTATACCTTTATGATGCCAATAACTGGCTGAAACAGGCTGAGATCGCGGCCTCCATGTCGCTCGAAGCCATGAAAGCCAACATGAGGCCATACAGTCCCAGGCTCCATGAGATCAGGGGATTCAAAGGAGCGGTCCGTTCTGCCGCATCTATCCTTAAATGCGTTTCGGGCGGAGACCTTGCCGAATTAAAAGTGAAATGCAAGGTGCAGGACGCCTATTCCATGCGTTCAACACCACAGGTCATAGGAGCGGCACATGATGCCCTTGCCTATGCACGTTCCCAGGTTGAAATTGAGCTGAATGGCGTCGGTGATAATCCGATTTTTTTCCCTGAGGAGAACCTCCAGCTTTCGGGAGCCAATTTCCAGGGTTCCCCCGTTTCGGTACCCATGGACATGGCGGGTTACGTCGTCACCATGGTATCGGTGATGAGTGAACGCAGGATGAACCGTCTGAACCATCCTGCCCTGAGCGTGGGGCTTCCTGCATTCCTTACCAAAGGCGCCGGGATGTTTTCGGGACTGATGCTCAGCCAGTACACTGCCGATATGCAGATTGTGGAGCAGAGAATTCTTTCCATGCCGGCTTCAATACAGTCGATACCTGCAGCAGCAGACCAGGAAGATTTTGTTTCGATGGGGATGAACACCGCCCTGAAAAATTTCCAGATACTTGACAATGCCTATGGCATACTTGGCATAGAATTCATGGCCGCAGCCCAGGCGCTGGATTTCCGTGAATATAAATTCGGCAATGGAACCTCAAAAGCCAGAGAAGTGATACGTAAATATGTTCCATTCCTTGAAGTTGACCGGCCGCTTTATCCCGACCATAACAGGATGAAGGAACTTGTGAAATCATGCGAAATCCTGAACGAAGTAGAAAAGGCCGTAGGCCGTCTCGAATAAATAAGGTACCCCGGGGGTGAGGCTGCGGCCTCACCCCATATACCAGCAAACATAAAAGAATCCATGGAAGAAGAACTCAGCAATCCCGGCTCCGCCCCGGGGCCTCCGCCTGCGACCAGGCCCAATTTACTGACGGTGATCTGTATTCTTTCGCTGGTCAATGGCGGTCTTACATTAATATCCAGCATCATTATCGGCTCTTTCTTCGACCAGTTTGTGATGATAGCAACCGACTTTGCCGAAAAGTTCAAAATCCCCGGGATGGAGATGATCACCGAAGGCAAGCCGTTGTTCTTTTTTATGAATGCCTTACTTTATGCTGCTTCCATAACCGGAGTTGCCTTGATGTTTCGCCTGAAGAAAAACGGGTTCCATATCTACACTATTTCCCAGATCCTGCTCATACTTGCCCCCATGTATTTCTACCATCTCCCCGGGCCGTCTATCTTTGACATAATACTTACGGGAACCTTTGTTATGTTATATTATATTCACCTTAAATTAATGAAGCCATGAGTGATGAGCGAATAGCGATTAATTACTTCATAATTCTAAATTCGTTATTCGAGTATTCGAGTATTCAAACCATAAGCCATAAGCAGGCTGGCTCCATAACCGCTCTTTATTAAAAAATTTATGGAAGCTCCAAAACCATTACCCCGACCAGAACGCCCCTTTTTCCTTACGCTGGTTTGCCTTTTTGCAGGTGTTTATTTCCTTATTCTTTCAGCTTTGTTCATTACAGGATTTTTTTATTCCGGCTGGGTCACTGAAGCCATCACCCTCTATGCTCCGGTGATGCAACATTCGAAGGCATCGGTCAGCCTTGTTTTAGCCCTGTTGTCGGTGCTCTTTATCCTCGGATTTGCCGGTGTTTTTCTAATGTTCAGAATGCGAAAACCAGGGTATTATATTTTCGGGATCTCTTCGCTAATCCTGGCAGCAATACAGTTATTCAAACCGGTGCTGTCTTTTTCAGGTCCTGTTGTATTTATCGCTTTCCTTATCCTGTTCGGATTGTATTTCAGACGGTTCCGGTAAACGGGGAAAAAAAATCATAAATTTTTTCTTTTTTTGTTTGTTATTCTTATAACATTGTAGTAAACTTGCCTCTTCATTAGTGGCAGTTAACAACATCACAATATAATCCCAAACAATTCATGTCACTGATTATTAACACAATTACTAACAAAAATCAACGGTTATGAGAAAATTTACTCTTATCCTTGCTTTACTGCTTCTGGCAGGTCTGCAGGGAGTATTTGCTCAAACACGCGTCATTTCCGGGACGGTAACCTCTTCGGAGGATAAACAACCTATACCCGGGGTGACGGTAGTGGTGCCTGGTACCACAATCGGTACCAATACTGGGACGGATGGCAAGTATGTTCTTGCTGTTCCCACCAAGTATACCAGTATTACCTATTCATATGTAGGTATGAAAACCAAGGTGGTTCAGATAGGAACTGCAACAACCCTTGACGTTGTACTGGATAATGACGTGATGAATATGGATGAGGTAGTTGTTACCGCTATTGGTATTCCAAGGGAAACCAAAGCACTTTCATATTCAGTGCAGCAAGTCGGATCGGAAGACATCATGAAAGGAGCTCATACCGATGCCGTCAATGCTCTGCAAGGAAAAGTCTCCGATGTACAGGTCATTAACTCAGCAGGAACTGCAGGTGGAGCTACCTATGTTCAGATCCGCGGTGCTTCCTCTATCACTCAGAACAACCAGCCCTTGTACGTCATCGACGGTATTCCCATCTCAGGTAGCGAAACCGGTGGAACCTATGGTGTCGACGGCGTTGCCACCTCTAACCGTAACATCGACATCAACCCTGATGATATCGAGTCGATGAACGTACTGAAAGGCGGTGCAGCTACAGCCCTTTATGGTTTGCGTGCCGCATCAGGCGCAATCGTAATCACAACAAAAAAAGGCAAGGCAAATCCCGGAAAAAAGATCACTGTTGATTTCAACACCTATATCCAGTTTGACAAAGTCAGCAACCTCCCGGCCCGTCAGAATGAATACGCGCAGGGAAGCGGCGGAAAATGGATTTCAGGAGGCAAGACTACCTGGGGTCCCAAAATCGACACTATGTCTTTATCAAAGGATCCTTCAGTATGGAACACCTGGAAAAATTTCGATAATGCCGGAAGTCTCGTGCCTAACAGCAGCAATCTCCCGAAGGTTGGCGCTGCCCAGACATATGATCCTTATAAATTCTTCCAGACCGGAGTGACCACAAACAACTCCCTGTCACTGATGGGCGGAACCGACGTATCGACCTTCTATTTCAGTTTCTCCGACAACCAGTCAAAAGGTATCGTTCCCAATAACACCTTCCGAAGGAATACGTTCAAATTGGCCGGGGACACAAAGCTTGGTGAAAAAGTCAAACTTAGCGGAACAGCCAATTACATGATCACCGGTGGTAACCGTATACAGCAGGGATCGAATATCTCAGGCGTAATGCTCGGACTTCTCAGAACTCCTTCGACCTTTGACAACGCTGCCGGTTATATGTTACCTGATGAGGAAAACGGAACAATCCAGAGAAGTTATCGTCATGGACGCGGTTATGACAATCCTTACTGGACCGCAAACGAAAACCAATACTCCGACCACCTTGACCGTTTGATTGGTAATGTTCAGGTCGATTACTTCGCCACCAAATGGCTGTCGGTCACCTACCGCCTTGGTATTGACTGGTGGGGACGCAGGTGGAAAGACCAGATGAATATTTATTCCAATGCCTATTTTGGTGATGGTTATAACACGGATGGACAGGAAACCGAAAAAGACATGAACTCCGACCTGATGATCAACATCAACAAGGATTTCGCAAAGGATTTCAACATTAAAGTCCTGCTTGGCCAGAATATGACCCGTCAGTATTACAGGGGTTTGTCAGCCCAGGCAATCGGCCTGGTTATTCCGGAATATTACGACCTTAATAACGGAACTACCATTACAGCTGCAACAACAACCAACGAAATCAGAAGGGCCGCTATTTATGGTGATGCCACGTTATCCTGGAAGAATATGCTTTACCTGAATGTTACCGGCCGCAATGACTGGACGACGACTCTGGTGCAGGGTAAAAACTCTTTCTTCTATCCTTCAGTTGGTCTCGGCTGGATCTTCACCGAACTTCCGGGCCTGAAGAATAACAAAATCCTGCCTTATGGTAAACTCAGGGTTTCCTATGCAATTGTTGCAAAAGATGCTCCTGCATACAGTACGTTGACCTATTATAATACTCCTTCTGTACTTGATGGCTGGACGAACGGACTTTCTTTTCCATGGAATGGAAATAATGCTTTTGCTTTAAGCAATAACCTCGGAAACAACCAGCTAAAACCTGAGAAAACAAAAACCTGGGAAGTTGGTACCGACCTTAAATTCTGGCAGAACCGTTTTGGATTATCCTATACTTTCTTCCACAACAAAGGAACGGATCTTATTCTCTCTGTTCCAATTGCCGCCACAACCGGATATTCAACAACAACTCTGAACGCCGCAGCCATGACCACTTATGGTCATGAAGTTACCCTCGATGTAGTTCCCATCAAGTCAAAGAACTGGAATTGGGACATCCTCGTCAACTGGTCGTTGATCAAGAATAATGTTGATGCTTTGGCTCCCGGGATAAATACTTTATTCCTGGGTGGGTTTGAAGGATCCGAAATTGATGCTATGGTTGGCCAGCCTTACCGCACTATCTATGGATATGACTGGGTAAGGGATGCCAAAGGCAATATGGTAATTGGTCCTGATGGTTATCCTATGGAGCGCAATGATATGAGCGCTTTAGGAAATGTCGATCCCAAGTGGACAGCCGGGCTCGGTACAAACCTCCGCTGGAAGGACCTTAGCCTGTATTTATTGTTTGATATTAAATACGGTGGCAAAATGTGGGATGGTACCCGTGGAGTTATGGATTATTTCGGAACTTCAGCAGGAACCCTCAACCGCGACGAATGGTATGTTTTCCCTGGTGTAAACCAGAGCGGACAAACCAATACAGTACCTGTAAAACTTGATCAGACCTGGAGAATGGGTTTAGGCAGCGGATTTGTCGGCCCAATGGTTGACTATGTTGAAGATGCAGGCTGGGTGCGTTTACGTACTGTTACACTTACCTACAACTTCACCCATCTGCTTAAGAAAACCTTCATACAGGGTCTTAGCCTGTATTTCACCGGAACCAATCTCTGGATCTATACCAAATACAAGGGCATTGATCCCGAAACCAATCTCCTCGGCGCTTCCAATGCACAGGGTATTGATTATTTCAATATGCCCGGTACCAGGAGTTATACCGTTGGTGTGAACTTGAAGTTCTAAGCCGTTTCAGATTATCAGATAACAAAAATTAAAAAACAACAGATATGAAAAAAATTAATATAAAACTCATAGGACTGGTTTTATTGATGGTTCTGGCGCTTGGTTCATGTAAAAGCTGGATCGACACCAACGTCAATACAAACCCTGATTCGCCTTCGGACGTCCCGATGAGTTCCATTTTAACAGGTGTTCAGGCCAATATGGGCTACAACACCATTGGTGGGAATGACCTCTGCCGGGTGACCTCAATCTGGATGCAATATTTCCAGGGAATTGCACGCCAGTCGCAGGGCACTGCAAATTACATCCTGCTTGAATCGGATGTAAATAATCTGTGGGTAACGGATTATACCAATACTATGATGAACCTTCAGACTATTATAACAAAGGCCAATGCAGCAGGTAATGCCACTTACAGGGGCATTGCCGAAGTGCTGCTGGCAAATTCGATGGGGGTTGTTTCAGATGTATGGGGTGATATACCTTACTCAGCAGCATTCCAGGGAGTTGCAAATCTGAATCCTGCTTTTGATTCGCAGAAAGATATCTATGGCGATATCCTCAACCTGCTTGACGATGCAATCGTTCAGTTCAGTTCAGCCGGTGCACCAACCATCGGGGGTGATTTGATGTATGGAGGAGATCCTTCATTATGGCTGCAGGCAGCGTATTCACTCAAGGCCAGGTATATCCTGCATAAATCAAAGGTTGACAACAATGCATTTCAGGATGCCCTGAATGTATTGGCTCAAGGCGGGATCAGCAGCAATGACAATGACCTTGCATTCAACTTTATCGATGCAGGAGGTCAGCAGAATCCTTTGTTCCAGTTTATGCAACAACGTTCCGGTGATATCAGCATGGCCCAGGTTTTTATAGATACCCTGAAAGGACGCTATGATCCGAGGCTCCCGATGTTTGCAACTGTGTCCCTCGACACAACCAGGCCATATTTTGGAAATGGCTGGGGGGAAACCAGTAATGACGCATCCTTACCGGGCGTTGCAGTTGCCGGTCCCGCTTCAGCAGTTCCCTTCATCACTTATGTGGAAACACTATTCATCAAGGCAGAATGTCTCTATAAAACCAATGCTTCTGTTGACCAGGTAAGGGCAGCCCTTATTGCCGCAGTAACAGCCTCCATGCAAAAATGGGGTGTTGACTATACGACATGGATAGCCATGTATACCTTATACATCAACAACTCCTCCGGTGCACCATTATATAAGGAGATCATGACCCAGAAATGGATCTCGATGTACAACCAGGCGGAGGTTTATATTGACTGGAGAAGGACTGACAATGTGATCGGCCTCCAGGCCAATCCAACAGTTTCAGCACAAAGGCATGAAATTCCAAGGCATTATCCCGAACCTCAGAGTGAAGTGAACTATAACCCTAATACACCCGGTAATATCGACCTCTGGTCAAGGGTGTGGTGGGATGCTACAACACCAGGTAAATAATCAGTTTGACATGAATAAAAAAAGGCGGCCGCGGCCGCCTTTTTTTATTTCAGAAATGTCTTACCCAGCACCGCCGCCTGATGATCTGCCTCCCATTGAAACTCTTCCAGATCGACAGGGCCCTGGCATTATCCTCCAGCTGGGGGTTCGAGTAGGCCTTTGTTATCCCGTGTTTCCGGTATGCCTCATGTAAATACTTCCACACCAGGGCGGCAGCGCCTTTCCCGTGATAATCGGGATGAACACCCACCAGGTACATATCGATGATGTCATTATAATACACCGATTTCAGCAAACTGATCCAGCCGAAAGGAAAGAATCTTCCGTTTGACTTCTGTAATGCCCTGGTGACTGACGGCATAGTAACCCCGAAGCCAACAATATCATCATTCGGATCCAGCACAAATGCAACAAATTCAGGACGGATAAAACCGAAATACTGTTTCACATAGGCATCCATCTGCTTTTCATTAATCGCTGCAAAACCATAGAGATCATCAAAGGCCGTGTTGAGCATTGCGAACATTTTTTTTGCATACATTAAAAGGTCTTTCCTTCGCTTTGCCTTTAGTACCCTGAGGTGAAATTTATCTTCAACTAATTTCGCCATGCGCAAAAACTTTTCAGGTAATTCAGGGGGTATCTCAAATTCAAATTGCACCCAATCCGTGGCTTTCCCAAACCCCATCCTTACCATATGCTCTGGATAATAAGGATAATTGTATATTGAAGAAAGAGTACAATGCTGATCAAAGCCCTCGATCATCATCCCTTCATTATCCATGTCGGTAAAACCCAGAGGGCCGTGAATGCCCTTCATTCCCTGCGCCCTGCCCCATTCCGAAACAGTTTCGATCAGTTTAGCCGAAACCGCGGGATCATCAATGAAATCGATCCAGCCGAACCTTACAAGGTCTTCTCCCCAGCGCTGGTTAGCCTTTGGATTTATAATTCCAGCGACCCTGCCGACCAGCCTGCCCTCTTGGTATGCAAGCCAGTATTCAGCCTTGCAATATTCAAAAGCGTGATTCTTTGTCCGCGACAAAGTGGTCTTTTCATCCATTATAATTGGCGGACACCAATATGGGTTGCCTTTATATAAATGATGAGGGAAAGTGATGAATTTTCTTAAGTCTGCGGATGAGGTAACTTTTCTGATCTCAATCATCAGGTTTCTGTTAATGTAACCAGCCTTCTTTTTTATACCATTCAAGAGCCTCTTTCACTCCTTTATCGAGATCATATTCAGCCTTGAAATTGAAATCCTTCTGAAGCACATCAACCTGGCAGGTCCAGTTAAGGCTTTTCATGATGTTGAATTTATCGGTGTTCAGCGTAGGCATGTTGCCTGCAATGCTGAAGATCTTTTCCATCGCGAAGGCAATACCCCCGACCAGCCCTGAAGGTAAGGTAAATCTCAGGGTTTTCCTGTCAAGGTATTTTTTTGTTATTGCTGCAAACTCCCGGGAAGTATATTGCTTCCCGTCGGTCACGAAATAGGATCTACCTGAAATATCCGATAAAACGGCATCCAGTATAAGTCTTACAAGATCCCTCACATAGATAAATGTCAGGATCTGCGGCCTGAAACCAATATAGGGTTCCATGCCCCTGTTGATAGTCTGAAAATAAACAAAATAATCAGTCTCCCTGGGCCCGTAAACCCCTGAAGGCCTTATGATCAGCCAGGGAAAGCCGGTAACAGACATTAAATATTTTTCGGCTTCAAGCTTGCTTTTTCCGTATTCATCCACCGGCTTTGGGGTATCGCTGAGCATTACCGGTTTCATACTTACCTCGTCACCCGGGCCGTAAGCGGCAAGACTGCTTGTATACAGAAATTTGCGGGGAACCATGCCTGATTCCTGCAAGGCTTCCACAAAATTTCTGGTATTGGTATAATTTACCCTGTAAAAATCTTCTTTCTTCTTTGCCTTCGTGAGCCCTGCATTGTGTATGATATAATCGAATACAATACCTCTCTGCTTCTGCTCCTGCAAAAATTCCACTATCCTGTCTTTGGATGAAAAGTCCATTTCGGCAAAAATGATCCGGGGATCCTGCAGATACTGCCGTGAACTTGATTTCCTCACACCAGCATAAACGTTAAGCCCCCTCTTCAGGGCTTCCTCTGCAAGGAAACTACCGATAAACCCACTGGCTCCTGTGATGAGGATATTGCCCATGGTTTTCAGCTAAAATGTTTGATCCAGCACCTTCTGGTGAGATGCTGGCGTGCTGTATCGAAGTTCTTCCACATAAGGATCGCTCCTTTGTTATCTTCCAGCTGGGGATTGGTAACGACATAACTAACCTTATTCTTTAAAAATCCCTGGTGGATTGCGTTATAGTAAATAGACACCACCCCCTTGTTGAGGTAATCAGGTTTCACCCCGTTAAGGTACATATCGATAATTTCATTTGACTTCAGCGCCCTGAGGATGTGATACCATCCAAAAGGGAAGAGTTTACCATTGCATTTCTGCAGGGCCTTGGTCAGTGACGGAAGGCAGACACCGAAACCAACAACATCATCCTTTTCATCCAGTACCATTCCTACATAATCGGGGTTGATGAAGGGGAAATATTGCTTGGTATAAAGATCGGTCTGCTTTTTGGTCAGGCGGGTATAGCCATACAGGTTGTCGAAAGCATCGTTCAGGGTATCCCACATTTTCTGTGCATAGGGAAGGAAATCCTTGGCCTTCCTGGCCTGTAGCAATCGCAGGTTGTATTTCCTGGAAACAAGTTCCGCAGCCCTCTGGATCTTTTCAGGAATAGGGGGCACTTTGAACTCATACTGGATCCAGTCGGCCGCCCGTTCAAAGCCCAGATTATGCATATGGTCCACGTAATATGGATAGTTATATATCGAGGCCATGGTAGCCAATTCGTCGAATCCCTTGATCAGCATACCCTCGTTATCCATATCGGAAAAACCGAGAGGGCCGTGGATCCCATTCATACCCTTGCTTTTCCCCCATTCGGTCACTGCATCTATCAGGGCTTTTGAAACTTCAGGATCATCAATAAAATCTATCCAGCCGAACCTTACCAGCTTCTCATTCCAACGGGTGTTGGAAGTTTTATTGATGATACCGGCGATCCTGCCCACCAGTTCCTTTCCTTTCCAGGCAAGAAAATATTGGGCTTCACAGAACTCGAAAGCCGGGTTCTTTTTGGAATCAAGCGTATTCCACTCATCCATACGCATGGGCGGACACCAGTATTTATTCCCTTTATACAGGCTATAGGGATACTTAATGAACCGGCTTAAATCGCTTTTCGATTCCACCGGTTTGATGATAATGCTCATTACGGGTTGTTTAAAGAAAAATCAGATGATATGAAGCTTCTTGCCCACTCTTTCAAATTTCTCAAGGGCAGTGTCGATCTGTTCTTTGGTATGTGTGGCCATCAGTGAAAAACGGATCAGCGTGTCGTCTTTGCTGACTGCCGGGGCGACCACGGGGTTGATGAATACTCCCTCATCAAGCAGCATCTTGGTAAGTTTCAGGGTCTTGATATTATCCCTGATATACAAGGGAATGATGGGTGTATGCGAGAGGCCGGTGTCGAATCCGAGGCGTTTGAAATTTTCAAGGGCATACCAGGTGAGCTCCCAAAGGTGTTTTATCCTTTCCGGTTCGTTTTTCAGTATTTCAAGCGCTGCAAGGACGGCTGCTGCTGAAGCAGGTGTCATGCTTGCACTGAAGATCAGTGTACGTGAATGATGTTTGATATAATTGATGGTTTCAAAATCGCTGGCAATAAAACCTCCAAGGGCGGCTAATGATTTTGAGAAAGTTCCCATGATCAGGTCAACCTTCTTCGTAAGGCCGAAATGGGATGCTGTACCAGAACCATTTTCACCAATGACCCCGATCGCGTGGGCGTCATCAACCATAACGGAAGCGCCGTAAGCATCGGCAAGTTTAACGATCTCCGGAAGTTTGGCGATATCGCCGTCCATACTGAAGATGCCGTCGACGACGATCAGTTTTACCCGGTTGGGTTCACATCTCTTCAGCACACGTTCCAGAGATTGCATGTCATTATGCCTGTACTTCAACACCTTGGCAAATGACAGCCTGGTTGCTTCAATAATAGAAGCATGGTCGAGTTCGTCGATCAGAAGATAATCGTTACGTCCTGTAACTGTAGGGATTACCCCGAGATTTACCTGAAAACCAGTACTGAAACAAAGGGCAGCATCTTTTTTAACAAATTCCGCAAGTTTCTTTTCAAGCTCCACATGAATATCAAGTGTGCCATTCAGAAACCTGGAACCTGCACATCCGGTTCCGTACTTTTCAGTAGCTTTTATTGCAGCTTCCTTAATTGCCGGATGGTTAGTAAGGCCCATATAACTGTTGGAACCGAACATGAGCACTTTCTTCCCGCCCATGGTCACCACAGTATCCTGGTCCGACTCAATCATCCTGAAAAAAGGATAGATCCCCATCTTTTCCACTTTTTGCGGATCTGTATAATGGGAAAATTTCCTTTGAAGGATCCTCATAATTGTCTTTTTGTATGATAAAACATGTAAAGATAAACTATTTCTCAGATATTTCTATCTGAAAATTCCCTTCCGAGTTTCAGGGCATCAAGATTTTTGCCAATGACAGTATCTCCTTTGGTCCTGAATATAAAACGTATTGCCGCCTCGAATTTTTCGTAGGCGAGCCCGAGGAAGGGTGAAGCTGCTCCAAGGATCACCATATTTGCCGAACGCGGAGACCCGGCCTGCTTGGCCAGCGTATCGGCATCCAAGGCAATATGATGGGGCAGTTTTTCGATCTCGGCTATCACTTTTTCAAGCTCAGGGTAGTTAGGTATATTGTTGAATGGAGTAGTGTTGGTTACAAGCCATCCATTTTCGGGAGAAAGGTAGCCGAGATACCTTAGTGATTCAAGCGGTTCCACCGAGATGATAAGATCGGCCTGGCCGAAAGGGATTAGGTCAGATGCAATCTCATCATGAGAGATCCTGAGATTTGACATGACGTCCCCTCCCCTCTGGCTCATCCCATGAACCTCGGATTGCTTAAGGAACATCTTTTCCTGGAGAGCAGCGTAACCGATGACGGAAGCGATGGAAATGATCCCCTGCCCTCCAACACCGGCTAAGATGATGTCTTTTTTCATGATGCTTTAGTATAGTCTTATTTGAATTTTTGTCTCATCCGTTTATCAACCGTGACCACACATTCCCGGCGGGGAATGATGACTGAAACGCCTGGATATTCAAGTTCCTCTTTCAGGATTCTTACATTTTCCTCATGATATTTCTTAAGAGGTTTGAGCACCCGTATATGGGCTTCTTCAACACCGATTCCCTTACAAATGTTTTCAAGTCGTCCGTGTGCGGCAGAATCCTGCCCTCCTGTCATCCCGGTGGTTTCATTGTCAAGGATGATCACGGTGACCGGTGATTTATCATTGACTGCATCGAGCAGGCCGGTTATTCCGCTATGGGTGAAGGTCGAATCACCGATAACGGCGACCGAAGGCACCAGGCCTGCATCGGCAGCGCCTTTAGCCATGGTAATCGATGCACCCATGTCAACGCAGCTGTTGATCGCTTCATAAGGCGGCAATGCACCAAGAGTGTAGCAACCGATATCGGAGAAAACCCTTCCTTTCGTAAGGCCCTCCATCACTTCGTTCAATGCTTTGTATGAATCGATATGCGGGCAGCCGGCGCAAAGCTGGGGAGGGCGGTTCACCATCAGTTCGGGAACAGGAAGTCCTTTGGTGTCGGGCAAACCCAGGGCCCTGGCAAGAATATTGGGGTTCAGCTCACCTGTACGAGGTATAGTGCCGTCGAACCTTCCCCTGATCTTTTTTCCGCATGGAATATATCCCTTTACCAGTTCTTCGATCATGGGATAACCATCTTCAATGATCAGTATCTCCTTACATTCGGCAAACAATTTCTCAACCATTTTGCGTGGCATGGGATACTGGCCTATTTTGAGGACAGGATGAGGGACAATTCCGCCGGGATAATTTTCCTTCAGGTAATTCAGGGCGATGCCCGCAACGAGAATACCCAGTGATTTATCCGTTCCTTCATAATAAGCGTTGAAGGGTGAGTTTTCAGATTCTTCGATAAAATGCTGATGGGAACCGAGGAGTTTGTTATAACGTTTTCTTGCGATGGCGGGCAACAATACAAACTGCCTCAGGTCCGAAGGCATATGCAGTTTATTTTCTTCACGGCATTCGATCCTCGCAACGCCGGAACGCGAATGGGCCATACGCGTAGTGATCCGCAGTAATACAGGAACCTGATATTTTTCCGAAAAGTCGAAACCGTAATGAACCATGTCATACGCTTCCTGCTGGTTGGAGGGTTCGAGAATGGGGACGAGTGCAAATTTTCCGTAGAACCTTGAATCCTGTTCGTTCTGTGAAGAATGCATTGAAGGATCATCGGCCGAAACCACGAGGAGACCTCCGTTGGCGCCTGTTATTGCCGAGTTGATGAAAGGGTCGGCGGCCACGTTCAGCCCCACATGTTTCATACAGACCATGGCCCGCTTTCCGGCATATGACATGCCTATAGCCGCTTCCATAGCGGTTTTCTCATTCGACGACCAGGTACAATGCACTTTACGTTCAATTGCAGATTTTGAGTTCTGCACAAATTCGGTAATCTCAGTAGAAGGGGTGCCGGGATACGCATAGATACCGCTGAGGCCGGCATCGAGTGCGCCCAGGGCGATAGCTTCGTCGCCCAGCAATAATAGCTTGTTTGCCATGAGAGTATTGTGATTGTATCAAAGCAAAAATAAGAATATTTTCATTAAGCGTTTTCTTTTTTAAATCATACATTATAGCTACTTTTGAGGCAATTTTATTTTCCTTACCATAACTCATCCTATGACTTTCCGGAATATACTATCGGCACTACTCTTCGGCATTATCGGCAGCTTCCTTGTCCACTCTTCTGTTTCTGCACAGAATAACAGTGTCATTCGTGGTTTCGTATATGAAAAAGAAGGAGGTGAACCGGTCCTGTACACCAATGTCTACCTTTATAAGACAACCTTTGGCGCCACCACCGACCAGAACGGGTTTTTCACCATCTCAAAGATCCCGGCCGGCAACTACACACTAATGGTCACATACATTGGATTTGACACCCTTCGTATCCCGGTGACCCTTGGCAAGAATGACCTGCTGACCAAGAAGCTCTTCCTGACTAAATCGACCGTTGAACTTATGGAGGTAAGCGTTTCAGCTTCAAAACAAAATAAAACCACCCAAACCCAGACATCAATTATTAAAATCACCCCCAAGGAGATCACTCAGATCCCTGCCATAGGCGGCCAGCCCGACCTTGCCCAGTACCTGCAGGTGCTGCCGGGTGTAATTTTCTCAGGCGACCAGGGCGGACAGTTGTATATCCGTGGCGGCCCTCCCATCCAGAACAAGGTTCTGCTTGACGGGATGATCATTTACAATCCTTTTCATTCCATCGGACTTTTCTCGGTATTTGATGTAGACATTCTTAAGAATGTGGATGTGTATACCGGTGGATTCAATGCCGAGTACGGCGACAGGATCTCATCGGTAATGGATATCACCACCAGGGATGGTAACAAGAACCGGTTCGGAGGGAAGATTGATGTGAGCACTTTCGGTGCAAAAGGTTTGTTTGAAGGGCCTATTGCAAAAGCCAAAACCGAAAATGATGCCTCTGCCTCCCTTATCCTGTCGGTCAAGGGATCTTACCTGGAACAAAGCAGCAAAATATTTTACAGCTATGTGAACGAGAACGGATTACCTTACAATTACCTCGACATGTATGGTAAGATATCGGTCAACGCAGCTAACGGAAGCAAAGTCAGCTTTTATGGCTTTGATTTCAACGACAATGTGAAATACCAGATCCTGCAGAATTACAATTGGAATTCTTACGGCGGTGGTTTGAATTTTGTTGCCATTCCCGGTAAAACCCCTGTTCTCCTGGAAGGTCATGCAGCTTATTCCTATTATAAAGTGAATATGGAGCAGGTCAATATGTCGCCGCGTTCAAGCTCCATCGGGGGGTTTAATGTGGGTCTTGATTTCACCTATTTCTTCGGGAAAAGCTCCCTCCGCTATGGGCTTGAAGGTTCAGGATATCATACCGTCCTTAGTTTTTATAACAGCATCAACCGGGCTATTGATTATGATGAAAATACTACCGAAATTTCAGGGTACGGCAAATACAAATGGGTATTTGGGAAATTTGTAATGGAACCCGGTATAAGGCTTGCCTATTATGCGACTCTTGCAAATTTCAGGTTTGAACCAAGGCTGTCGATAAAATATAACATGCTTCCAAGGTTCAGGCTCAAAATGGCTGCCGGCATGTATTCCCAGGATCTTATCAGCACGACATACAGCCAGGATGTGGTAAACCTGTTCACAGGATACCTTGCAGCCCCCCAGAACCTGCAGAAAGAATTCCTTGGGAAACCCGTCACGACCCGCTTGCAGTTATGTGACCAGGTGATCCTTGGATTCGAATGGGATATTGTAAAGACTCTTTCCCTGAACGTGGAAGGATACTACAAATATTATCCCCAGCTTACAACCATGAACAGGAATAAACTGTATGACGACACTCCTGAAAACGCGAGCAAACCCGATTATTTCAAAAAGGATTTCATACTCGAAACCGGTGATGCAGAAGGAGTCGATGTTTCATTAAAATACCAGCTCTCGAAACTAAGCCTCTGGCTTACATACTCCCTGTGTTTCGTTCACATGTACGACGGAGTGATTCATTACGTGCCGATCTGGGACCGCAGGCATAACCTGAACCTTCTGGCTACTTATCTTTTCGGGAAAAAAGGACTCTGGGAATTTGATGCAAGGTATAACTTCGGATCAGGTTTCCCGTTCACCCAGACCCAGGGATTTTATGAGAAACTCAGTTTCGGTGATATGGGAGGGGATTATACCCGCACTAACGGTAATCTTGGTATACTTTATGCCGATTACAACCAGGGCCGTCTTACCTACTACAGCAGATTTGACGTCAGCCTTAAAAAAACTTTCCTGCTTGGGAAGAACGCAAAACTTGATGCCACGGTGAGTGTGACCAATGCCCTTAACCAGACCAACATCTTCTATTTCGACAGGGTTTCCTATACCCAGGTCAACCAGTTACCCATTATGCCCAGTATTGGAGTAAGCATTATATTCTGATGATTTAATAAAATTTGAATTCCCGTTATGCAAAAAGTCAGGCCATTGTTTGTAATTGCAATGCTTGCTTTCCTGGTGATCACGGGATGTCAGAAAGAAAGTACGACCACACCTGCGTCTGATGCCAGGACAGCATTCATCGGCAACTGGGGTGTGCAGGAGACCTGGGTGAAATACAGTTATGAAGCCCGTATTGCTGCGGATACAAATTCAAAAACCGGTGTGCTTATCTATAATTTTGCCGGGATCGGGTACTCTTACCCCCCTGCAAAAGCCCTGGTTTCGGGCAATACCATAACTCTTGACCCGAATGAGATCATTGGTGACAACCTTGTAGTAAATGGTTCGGGCATCCTCTCCGGGACTTCAACCATAAAATGGAGTTATACGATAAACGACGGAGCCACCCTGAGGCAGGTGACATCGACCTTCACCAGGCATTAACTCTTTGTTTTTTTGAGCCTGTTGATCCTCTGGATTACCGTATCGTAAATCCTGGTAAAATTCACGGGATCATTCTGGTAGTACCCCATGTTCCTGATGAACTGCTTTGAGGTTATATGATATTTCAGAAAAAGCTTACGGTATGCTTCCTGGCTCCATTTACTGTCCACTTCCCCCCTGTTCCTTTCAACCATCAGCCCCCCTTCAAGCAGATGAACATCAACAAGAAGGGACATCATTTTTTTTTCAGGTATGACAGAATCAGCAGGCAGGTTGAAGCTTGTTTCATGCTTCTCGGGCGAGCTGCATGAAAAAAAAACCGGGATCAGGCAGAGCAGGATGAAAGCAAAAGGTTTCATTATTTCTTTCTTTCCACGTATTCCTTGTTGATGGCATTAACAATAGTGCTGGTAATATCCAGGGTGTCGTTTGCGATAAGGATCTCCCCCTCGCTCTTGTATCCCATGATATAGTCAAACTTATACGTCCTGTTAAAGCGTTTGAGAAAGTTGGTCAGCGTATCGGTCAGTTTCTGGTTCATCGCTATCTGTTGCTGGGTCATCATCTGGGTATACCTGTCCTTTTTTTCGACCAGGGCCTGCTGCCTTTTCATCAGGATCTCATAGACTTGTTTTGCAGAAGCTTCTGAAATTGCATTGGACTGGACCTTCTGCTGAAAGTCCGCTCCGTCCTTTTGCAGGGTTTCTTCTTCTTTTTTAAGCTCCGACTGCAGCTTGTTCACAGTAGCTTCCAGGTCTTTTCTCAGGTTCCTGATAAGTTCATACCTGGTGTTTAAGGAATCAAGGTTGATATATACCACCGAAAGCGCCTTTCCCTTCGAGTTTTGCAATGCCATCGGCAGCTGTACCGTCTGTTCCTTTTTTGTAAGCACCATAATATAAAGTACGACCAGGCCTGCAAGAAGCACAAGCCCAAGCACAGTGTTAATGGTGAAAACAAAGAACGGATGTTTTGGCGCTGCCGGTGTTCCAGGTTTTGCTTCCGGATGTTCAATAGCTGTATTTTCCTGAATTTCTTCAGGTTTGTTTAAATTTTCTTCCTGCATGATTTGATGTTTTAATTACCTAGTTCTGACATGAATTTGATACGCATAAGCCTGATCTCTTCCTCGGTAAACTCATCTTCCCCGAGTTCACGGAGGGCTTCGTTGATGGAATCCGATTCGGCTTTGCGAAAGTACTCGAAAATTTCCTCCTGGTGGTATAGATCAACTACTTCGTCAATATAATAGTCGAGATCGATCTTGGTGCCCGATCCGACGATGCTTTCAATTTCGGTCAGGAGTTCTCCGAAGCTCAGGTTCTTTGCCAGGGCAATGTCTTCGAGAGCAATTTTACGGTCAATACTGCGGATGATATACACCTTGATGCCCGACTTGTTGACCACCGATTTGACGACCATGTCCATCGGCCGGATGATCTCGTTCTCCTCGACATATTCCTTGATGAGGTCAAGAAAAGGTTTGCCGTATTTATGTGCTTTTCCGCTGCCCACACCCGTGATCTGTTTTAGCTCTTCAGGGTTAATGGGATATTGGATGGCCATATCTTCCAGGGATGGATCCTGGAAGATCACAAAAGGCGGAAGTTTTTCCTTACGGGCAATTTCCTTACGCAGGTCCTTAAGCAGGGCGAACAAAGTTTTATCAGCTGTACTGCTTTTCGACCCCATGGCTTCCATCAGGTCCTCTTCCTCGGGGTTCTCATAATCCCTGTCATCCATGAGCATCATGGAATAAGGATTCTTCAGGAATTCCAGGCCTTCGGGGCTGATCTTCAGCAAGCCGTAGTTCTCAATGTCTTTCGTAAGCAGGCGTTCGATGAGGGCCTGCCTGATCACCGCATTCCAGAACTTCTCTTCCTTTGCGGCCCCCTTGCCGAACTGGGGCAGCTTGTTGTGCTTGTATGATTTGATCGTGGCTGAATTCTTGCCGATGATGATATTGATCACATGTTTGTTCTTGAACTGCTGTTTTACAGCGAGAACAGTCTCAAGCACGATCTGAACATATTGTTTTCCTTCAAATTTTTTCCTTGGATGCATGCAGTTGTCACAATTCTGGCAGTTTTCCTCCTTGAATATTTCTCCGAAATAATGCAGCAGCTGTTTGCGCCGGCATACCGAAGATTCACTGTAAGCTACCGTCTCAAGCAGCAGTTGTTTGGCGATCTCCTGTTCAGCTACCGATTTTCCTTTCAGGAACTTTTCGAGTTTCTGAATGTCTTCATAGGCATAGAAGGCAATGCAGTTACCTTCCCCGTCATCCCGGCCCGCACGGCCTGTTTCCTGGTAATATCCCTCCAGGCTTTTGGGCATGTCGTTATGAATCACATACCGTACATCGGGTTTGTCGATGCCCATTCCGAAAGCTATGGTTGCCACAATCACATCCACTTCTTCCATCAGGAATTTGTCCTGGTTGGACCGGCGGGTGGCAGCATCAAGGCCTGCATGGTAAGGCAGGGCTTTGATCCCGTTCACCACGAGAGTGTCGGCTAACTCTTCAACTTTTTTGCGGCTCAGGCAGTAAACAATACCCGACTTGCCGGCATGCCCCTTGATGTATTTAATAATGTCTTTGGAAGCATTTTTCGTTTTGGCCCTGACTTCATAATAGAGGTTGGGCCTGTTGAAGGATGCTTTGAATACCGTGGCATCCATCATATTGAGGTTCTTCTGTATGTCCTGCTGAACCTTTGGTGTTGCTGTTGCAGTTAAAGCGATCACCGGCACATCCTGCCCTATAGCCTGGATGATGGGTCTCAAACGCCGGTATTCCGGCCTGAAGTCGTGCCCCCATTCCGATATGCAATGCGCCTCATCGATAGCATAGAACGAAATACTGATGTTCTTGAGGAAGTCGATGTTCTCTTCCTTTGTGATTGTTTCGGGTGCAACATATAAAAGCTTGGTCCTGCCTTTGGTAACATCCTTTTTTACCTGCGTGATTTCCTGTTTGGTGAGTGAAGAGTTCATGAAATGAGCAACTTCTTCCTCAGTTCCGAAACTTCTCATGGAATCTACCTGATTTTTCATCAGGGCGATGAGAGGGGATACAATGATCGCAGTACCTGGAAGGACTAATGCAGGGAGCTGGTAACACAGCGATTTCCCGCCCCCCGTGGGCATGATAACGAATGTATCTTTTTTAGCGAGGACATTATTGATAACAGCTTCCTGGCTTCCTTTGAATCCACTAAAACCAAAAACTTTCTTTAAAACTTCATGCAGCTTGTATGGGTCCTTGTTTACTGCCATTTAAAAATGATTAATTTCGTACTTTTGTGTGCCGAACGTTGATTATTAATTTTTTACGTCCTATATACAAATATAAGCATAAACATCTCCAAATAACCAAAAAAAATTAAAAAAATTGTGTATTGAAAACATCTGATGCATTGAAACAGGTCGCTATCCGAACAATAAAGGATGAAGCAACCGCTATACAAAACCTGGCCGGATCGGTCAATAATGATTTCCTGGAGTGTGTTCGGCGTATCATAAAATCCAAAGGAAGGGTGGTCGTGACCGGGATAGGAAAATCAGCAATCGTTGGTCAGAAAATAGTAGCCACCTTTAATTCCACGGGAACTCCTGCCATTTTCATGCATGCAGCAGATGCCATTCACGGCGACCTTGGGATAGTGCAAAAAGATGATATCATTATCTGCCTTTCCAAAAGCGGGGAAACCCCCGAGATCAAAGTCCTTGTGCCGCTGCTTAAGCAACAGGGCAGCCTTCTTATTTCACTGGTAGGGAACACCGGCTCTTATCTTGCCCTGCAGAGTGACTATGTTATTGACACCACCGTATCAAGGGAAGCCTGCCCCAACAACCTGGCTCCCACTTCAAGCACCACTGCCCAGATGGTGATGGGCGATGCCCTGGCAGTATGCCTGCTTGAAGCCAGGGGGTTCACGGCCGGCGATTTCGCGAAATTTCATCCGGGCGGAGCCCTTGGTAAACAAATGTACCTGAAAGTTTCCGACATCTACGTGCACAACCAGAAACCAATTGTTAAAACAACCGACGACATCAAACAGGTGATCTTCGAAATATCCTCGAAAAGGCTGGGAGCCACGGCGGTCATAGAAAAAGGCAAAGTTGCCGGCATAATCACCGACGGCGACCTCAGACGCATGCTTGAAAAAGGCGGTGAACTCGGGAAACTGAAGGCAAAGGATATCATGTCGCTGAGACCAAAGACCATTGAACCTTCAACCCTGGTGATCGATGCCCTTGGAATAATGCGAAAGAACAATATAACCCAGCTGCTGGTTGTTGAAAAGACATCATACAAAGGTGTAATCCATCTTCACGACATCCTTAACGAAGGAATTATCTGATCAGGCATGGGAAAAAAAGCAGAAGAATTCAACGCGTACAGGGAAAAGATGAATGAACGCATCCTTGACCTGGATAACAAGGTGATCAAACGCATATATAATATTGACACCAATGCATACATGGAAGGTGCCCTTCCGGTGAAGACCAAGGAAATGCTGGGACTTGCAGCTTCAATGGTTCTGCGTTGCGACGATTGTGTGAGGTACCACCTGATAAAATGCCACGAACAAAAAGTGAGCCGGGAGGAAATGTCGGAGATATTTGCAATTGCCACGCTGGTTGGCGGTACCATCGTTATTCCCCATCTCAGGAGAGCGGTGGAATTCTGGGATGAACTTTCCGAAAATGAACCTGCCGTTTAAATGTTCATACCATATGATTAAAATACTGGGGGCACGAAAGCTCGTGCCTCTTTGCTTTCTTCTCATTGCGCTTTTTCCGGGGATTGCATACTCACAGATCACAAAGATCATGGGTCATGTGAAGGACTCAAAAACGGGAGAAGCAATTCCTTTTGTAAGCATTGTTCCCAAAGGCACAACCCTGGGAACCCTTACCGATTTCAACGGGAATTATGCCCTGGAGTTCAAATCTAAGGCCGACAGTTTATGGGCATCGGTCCTGGGTTACAAAGAATCGGTCAAAAAGATCAGCCTGCACCAGTTCCAGACCATCGACTTTGAGCTCGATCCCCGCCAGTATAATCTCCAGGAAGTTGAGGTCCGCTACAAAGGAAATCCGGCAGATGCGATCATTAAAAAAGTCATACAGCATAAGGAAGCAAACATGCTTCAGTCGTTCGACACCTATCAGTATAAAACCTATACCAAGATCGAGGTCGACGCCAATAACATCAGTGATAAGCTTAAGAGCAGGAAAATCCTTAAGCCTTTTGACTTTGTGTGGAACTTTGTCGACACTTCAACCATTAACGGGAAATCATACCTCCCTGTCTTTATAACGGAGACCATGAGTGAAGTGTATTACAGGAAATCGCCAAGGGCAAAAAAAGAGATCATCATGGCCAGCCGGCTTTCGGGGCTCGAGAACCAGAGCGTGTCACAGTTCCTCGGGAACCTCTCACAGGAAGTTGATGTATATAAGAACTATGTGCTGATCTTTGAGAAGAATTTTGTGAGTCCCATTGCTGACTTCGGCCTGGATACCTACAAGTATTTTCTTGTTGACTCGGTATATATCGGGAACAACTGGTGTTATCACCTGATGTTCAAACCAAAACGCCTGCAGGAGCTCACTTTTACAGGGAATCTCTGGATCACCGACACTACTTTCGCAGTGAGAAAGATTGAAATGCGCATCGCGGGCGACGCCAATATTAATTTTGTCAACGACCTTGCGATCGCACAGGAATACGAATGGACCGACAACCGATACTGGCTGCTGAGAAAGGATAAATTTTCGGTAGATTTCAATATTGTCGCAAATGCCCGAAAGCTTATCGGGTTCTTCGCACACCGTACGGTGCAATATTCCGACTTCCAGTATGACATAGCTGAATCGGTAAAATTTTTTTCCAAACCTACCAATGTCATGATAGAACCCAGCTCCGATAAAAAAGACGAGGCCTACTGGCAGGAGAACAGGCCCGAAAAACTGAATAAAACGGAACAAGGCATCTATAAAATGGTGGACTCGGTTAAGAACATGCCTATTTTTAAAACGTATGTGGATATTATTTACGGAATAACAACAGGCTACCTCTGCTGGGGCAAGGTGGAACTCGGGCCTTATTTCAAATTGTTCAGCTACAACGGGGTGGAAGGGGCAAGGTTCAGGATCGGCGGCAGGACGGCCAACAGCTTCAGTAAAAAGATACAGCTCGAAGCTTACGGCGCCTACGGGACGCTCGACGGTAAATTCAAGTTCGGGGGCGATCTTCTTTATATGTTCAGTAAAAATCCCAGGAGGGATTTCTCTGCTGCATACAAATGGGACGTGGAACAGCTTGGCCTTAGTCCCAACGCATTTGCAACCGATAACATTCTATCGTCCCTTTTCCACCGTGGGCCCAACAACAAACTGACCATGGTAAGGGAATACAAACTGGCTTATGAACATGAATGGTACAACGGTCTGATCAATACCCTGACCCTCACCCACCGTGAGATTTTTCCATTGGGTATGACTCAGTTCGTCATATTTCCCGATGGCACTTCATCCCCCCAGCTCATGAGTTCGATCTATACTTCCGAGATAAAGTTCGACACCCGGCTGTCGTGGCACGAGAAATTCGTAAATGCCGAATTTTACAGGTACACCATCAGTTCCAGCTATCCTATCATACTAATAAGTTTCGCTTACGGAATGCCAAATGCCTTTAAAAGTGATTATGAATACGAAAGGCTGCAGCTGAACATTCAGCAATGGTTTAATTTTTCAACCATCGGATGGTCAAAATACAAGATCGAGATCGGCAAGATCTGGGGGACCCTTCCTTATCCCCTGCTCAGGAACCACGACGGCAACCAGACCTTCCTTTTCGATGAGGATGCCTCCAACCTGATGAATTATTATGAATTTGTGAGCGATACCTGGTTCAGTTTCTATTTTACCCATCATTTCGACGGACTGGTGTTCAATCATATCCCGGGAATCAGAACGCTGAAATGGAGGGAGGTTGTGCATCTGCGCTGCGTTTACGGCACCCTGGCCTCGGGGAACGAAAGCTACTCGCTTTTTCCCGACCAGATGCGGCCTTTCGGGAGCACACCCTACTGGGAAGCCGGAGCCGGCATTGAGAATATCTTCAGGATTTTCAGAGTTGACGCTGTGTGGAGGATGACCCATCTTCATGATATACAAAACCCCAATGTCACCAAATTCGGCCTTTTCGTTTCAATGAACTTCACTTTCTGAGGATTTTGTTTACTTTTGAATAAGCAAAGAGAAATTACCAGGTATGATACTCCGCACCGAGAAAATCATTAAGAAATACCGTAAAAGGACTGTTGTCAATGAAGTTTCCGTCGATCTGAAGCAGGGAGAGATCGTGGGTTTGCTCGGGCCCAACGGGGCCGGGAAGACCACCTCGTTTTACATCATCGTAGGACTTATAAAACCTTTAGCCGGCAAGGTGTTTCTCGACGAAATAGATATCACCGATGAACCCATGTACAAGCGGGCGCAAAGGGGCATCAGTTATCTCCCACAGGAAGCTTCTGTTTTCCGCAAATTAAGCGTTGAAGATAACATCAGGGCCATACTTGAATTCACGGGGCTGACCAAGGCCGCACAGAAAGAACGGCTCGAAACCCTTCTCGATGAATTCGGACTTCAGCACGTACGGAAAAGCGAGGGGATCACCCTTTCGGGAGGTGAACGCCGCAGGTGTGAGATCGCGCGCTGCCTGGCTGTTGATCCCAAGTTCATCCTTCTCGATGAACCATTTGCCGGAATAGACCCTATTGCCGTGGAAGACATACAGAATATCGTTTCAAGGCTGAAAGAAAAGAATATAGGTGTGCTCATCACCGACCATAATGTTCACGAAACACTCACCATCACCGACAGGGCTTACCTGCTGTTCGAAGGATCCATACTTCGTGCCGGCACTTCAAGGGAGCTCGCCGACGACCCGCATGTGCGCAAGGTGTACCTTGGAGAGAATTTTGAGCTAAGATAGAAATCAGGTAGCGAGGTAGCGAAAACAGGTAGCGAGGTAGCGAAAACAGGTAGCGAAATCGCTCGCATCTTTACAACGCCGCTGACGTTGCTGCGTCGCTGCATTAAACTATTTTCCAGGAAATTTAACTACGTTGAATTCGCTCCTTGCACCCAAGGCGGCTTTTGTAAAATGCTTCGCTTACTGCAATTTCGCTTTTCGCCTTTCGCTACCTCGCTACCTAAATCTGCCTCTGATAACCTAATGAGAGCAAGAGATAAAGCAATATAATCAGCGGTATTGCATTCAGAGAAAACAACAGCAACAGTACCAATGAAGAGATCAGCAGGATATAGCTCTTCTTGTTTTTGGTCCAGTCCATTGTTTTGAACTTGATCGAAAAGATTTTAAAATCGGATATCAGGAGATAGGAAAAGAATACCGCCAATACTGCAATCACCCTTGAGTTTGAGAAGAAATCAGCCATGAAATCCAGTTTTATCACCGAATAGATATGAGGCTGAAGAAAAATCACAAGAGGAATTGAAGCAAAAAATATGGCATTTGCAGGTGTGGGCAAACCAATGAAATTCACCTCCTGCCTCAGGTCAATGTTGAACTTGCCAAGCCTTATTGCCGAACAAACCGGGATCAGCAGTGCAAAATACGGTGTAATATGCATTCGGTCCAGGGCATTGCAGCTGTTTGCGCAATTTGCCGAAAGCAGGTTAAAGATGATAATTCCCGGGGCCACGCCAAAGGATACCACATCAGCCAGGGAATCCAGCTGCTTTCCGAGTTCCGAACGGGCATCGAGTAATCTTGCCATGGTGCCGTCAAGGAAATCGAATATGGCAGCTATAAAGATAAACGCAGCCGCCCATACCAACTGTCCCGAAAGAATAGACGTTATGGAAAGCACACCACTGACCAGGTTAAGGAGTGTGATGGAATTGGGTATGTAATATTTGAACTTCATAATTGCAAAAATACATTTTTTAAGAAGCAGTCGATATGCAACGTTTGACCACTCGATATAATATTTTTTCTACTTTTACACCCGCATAACTAAACAAAAGTACTATGAAAAATCTTTACAAACTATTGATTCTTGCAGCATTTTTGATGCTTCTGAGCAACTCTTCAATCGCACAGTTCACCATTTCGGGTGAATTCAGGCCAAGAGGCGAATACCGCGACGGTTATACCAAACTCCGGGACTCCACCCAGAGCGCTTACGGGGACATTCTGGGCCGTACCCGCCTGATTTTCGATTACAAATCCGATAAATTCATCACGCGGTTTTCACTTCAGCATGCTTATGTTTTCGGTGAAAACAACTTATTTAACAGTGATACCATACGGAATAATACGGTGAACATTTTCGAAGCCTGGTTTAAATACAGTTTCATGGACAATTTCGCTATCCGTGTTGGCCGTATAGCCCTTTCGTACGACGATCAGAGGCTTATAGGTTACAACAACTGGAGGCCGCAGGGCTCAGCTCACGACATCGTGGGATTCCAGTGGGGAGCTCCGAAGGTCTCTTACCAGGGAGATTTCAGTTTTGCGGTGAACAATGCTGCGCCTGCAGGAGCATTCCTTTCCAATTACAGCCTGAAGAATTACAAATACATGGGTTACCTCTGGAACCAGATGAGCTTCTTCAAAGACATGCTTAAAGTATCTGTAATGGGGGTTGTGGACGCATTCCAGCTTCCGCTGCAATATAAATCAGTTAACAAATACGATACACTCTGGGTTCGTAACAACAAAGACTCCATTATTGGCCATACGGTAGTAAAAACATCAAGCCAGGTTCCAATCACAGGCCCCGACCAGATATATGCCAGGTACACCGTTGGAGCCAACCTATGGTTCAACTGGAAGAACCTTGGTGTGTTTGCCAGCGGTTATTACCAGGGCGGCCATATACAGGACGGGCGCAAGGTGGCAGCATACATGTGGGCAGTGAATGTTTCCTACCAGATCGTAAAACCCCTGAAACTCCTGGTAGGCTATGAACAGCTCAGCGGAACAAATAACGATCCCGCCAAGGCAGCCGATGTGGCAAAGAAAGTTACCAGTTTCAACACCCTTTATGGAACAGCACACCAACTTTACGGTTACATGGACATGTTCAACAGCATGATGTCGACAAGCCCGAACTATCCCGGGCTGAATCAGCTTTACGCCCGTGGTATTGTGAATTTCAGCAAGGTTACTTCCCTGGAGGCAACCTGGAGGTACTTCAGCCTTGGGAACCAGTACCTTGCCGATATGAAAACAAAAGTCTCTCAAAACCTCGGATCGGAACTTGACCTTATGTTTCTTTACAAACCCCTGCCCAACGTGGAGCTGAATGCAGCCTATTGCTACTTCTTCCCCACTTCGGCCATGGAAAAACTGAACGGCCTCGTCAGCTCAGTCAGGGGATCACAATATGTTTATCTGATGATCACCTACAAACCGAAATTCTTCACCACCGAAAAGAATTAGTTTTTATCTTTGAAACATCCGGCGGGTGCAGGCTAAGTGCCTGAGGCCGGGTGTTTTTTTTAAGCCTTACCTTATGATTCTGCCCGGCAGCATTAATATTGCTGATTACACCTATGAACTGCCGGCTGACCGCATCGCCCAGGAGCCCCTTCAAAACAGGGATGCCTCACGCTTGCTGGTCTTCCGCGAAGGACAGATCCTTGATGAAAAATTCTCAGGCATAGCCAGCCTTATCCCCGAAGGAAGCACCCTTGTCTTCAATGATACCAAGGTCGTTCGCGCCAGGCTGTTGTTTACAAAATCCACGGGAGGCCTTATAGAGATCTTCTGCCTTGAACCCCTTGCACCTTCAAGGGACCTGCAGATGGCATTCAGCCGGAAGGGAAGCTGCAGATGGAGCTGCCTGGTAGGGAATTCAAAAAAATGGAAGACTGAAATTCTTGTTAAGTATATGGATGATGAAGGCGGATGGCTGAAAGCGGAAAGAAAGACAAGTCTCGGAGACGGATGTTTCGGGATCGGATTCAGCTGGGAACCCTCAAACCTGACTTTTTCGGAAGTTCTTGCCGCTGCCGGCAAAGTTCCGCTTCCACCTTATATTTTCAGGGAGCCCGGCGATGAGGACATCGACCGTTACCAGACGGTATATGCAAGGCATGAAGGATCAGTTGCGGCTCCCACGGCAGGGCTGCACTTTACAAAAGACATCCTGGACCGCCTCAAAGCCCGGCAGTGCGCCGAAATGAAAGTTACCCTGCATGTAGGGCTGGGTACCTTCAGGCCTGTAAATGTGCCCGACATCCGTAAACATATCATGCACAGGGAAGCCATAACGGTTGACCTGGGCACCCTGAGGTCATTAAGGGACAGGCTCGACAAACCGGTCATTGCCGTAGGCACCACCTCTGCGAGGACACTTGAAAGCCTCTACTGGCTTGGTGTAAAGGCAACTGCACATCCACATGCAGAAACGTTAACAACCGATCAATGGGACCCTTATGAAATGAACAGCAAGGGTCTTCCGTCTGCGGAAGAATCCCTGGATGCACTGATCTCTTTCGTTGAATATAAAGGACTGGACAAATACCAGGGAAGTACAAGCCTGATCATTGTGCCGGGATACCGGTTCAGGATGGTGAACACCCTGGTCACTAATTTTCATATGCCCCAGAGCACACTGCTGCTGCTGATCGCTGCATTTGCCGGCGATGGCTGGAAAGATGCCTATTCCCACGCACTTGCAAGCGGCTACCGTTTTCTCAGCTACGGTGACGCCTGCATGTTTTTCGGAAAATAAAATATTATTTTTATAATTCTTTCCTTACTTTTGTTTTTTAAATTCAGGAAATCATGACTCTAGGTATTTTATTGATTTTTGGTCTGGGCACCCAGGAAATTATTTTCATTGCCCTGATCATTCTGCTTCTTTTCGGTGGATCCAAAATCCCGGAACTTATGAAAGGTATCGGCAAAGGCGTTAAGAGCTTTAAAGACGGTATGGCCGGAATAGAAGACGAGTTAAAATCAGATAATAAAAAAGACCAGGCAACCGACGCCAAGCCGGAAGAGAAAAAATAATACCGGTTTTCCCCTTTAAAAAGGCATCCATGCTGTAGTTTTTCTGCGCTAAATGGATGCCTTTTTTATTGGTATTTGAATGCACAGCCGGTGAATGATTTAATAATATTTGGAAACAGTCTGAATATAAATTTATAAAATATTTTTAAATCGCTTTGGTATCACCAAATAAATGTATTTACCTTTGTCCATATTTGCACAAAACCCCTGTTATTTCCTAAATTTATGAAAAAGCTACTGATCTTAGGCGCAGGTACCGGTGGTACCATCATGGCCAACAAAATGAGAGAACTTCTCGAGCGTGACGAATGGGACATCACCATTGTCGACCAGCACAAAACACATTATTATCAGCCGGGTTTTTTATTCATGCCGTTTGGTTATTACAGCAAGCATGATGTGGTAAAACCAAAAATCAATTTCATCCCTTATGGTGTGAATGTCATTTTCCAGGAAATTGAAAGGATAGATGCCCCGTCCAATTCCGTCCACCTGAAGGACGGGACCAGCCTGAGGTATGACTTCCTGATCATTGCCACCGGCACCCGCACCGCCCCCGAGGAAACACCCGGGTTGATGGGCCCTCTGTGGCGCAAGCAGATCTTTGATTTCTACACTTATGAAGGAGCCAATGCCCTGGCTGGTTTTTTCAAGACATGGAAAGGCAAAGAGCTTGTGCTGAACATTGCCGATATGCCGATCAAGTGCCCTGTGGCTCCCCTGGAATTCGTGATGTTTGCCGATGCCTTTTTCGTTGAAAGGGGACTGAGGAATGATATCAATATCACCTATGTGACCCCGCTTTCAGGGGCTTTCACCAAGCCGCGTGCATCGAAGGTCTTGGGAGAACTGCTGGTCCAGAAGAACATTAATATAGTGCCTGATTTCTATATGGAAAGGGTTGACAATGACAAAAAGGCCATCATTTCCTATGACGAACGGGAGATCCCGTTTGACTGCCTGATCACAGTCCCGGTGCATAAAGGAGACCCTGTTATCGGCCGCAGCGGCCTGGGAGATGAAATGGACTTTGTAAAAGCCGATAAATTCACCCTTCAGCAGGTTAATTTCCCGAATATTTTCGTGATCGGTGATGCTGGTAATTTCCCGACCTCCAAAGCCGGTTCAGTAGTTCATTTCCAGGCTGACGTGCTTACCGAAAACCTTCTTTGCGCTATTGAGAACAGGCCGCTCACCGACAAGTTCGACGGGCATTCAAACTGTTATATCGAAACCGGTTTCGGCAAAGGCGCACTCATTGATTTCAATTACGATACCGAACCATTACCCGGCTCTTTCCCTTTCCCGGGCATAGGGCCGTTCGGGTTACTGAAGGAAAGCCGTATGAACCATTACGGGAAACTCATGTTCCGATGGATCTACTGGCATATCCTTCTTAAAGGAAAGGAAATGCCCATTGATTCCAAGATGACCATGGCAGGCAAAAAAATGTAAAACCAGGATTATGGCTGAAAAAGATTTACAGGAGCAAATGAATGAGCTCCATCAGAAAATGGACCTGGTCCTGGAATACGTTTCAATACAGAACCAGAAAAGGGAGGAAATAGACGATTTTGTCGAGGATGCAGGCATTGTTATTAAAGATGTTGTGCGTCATACCTCCGGCATGCTCGAAAATGCACAGGTAGAACTCGATCATGTAGACCTGCCGGGACTTATGATTAAAGTACTTCAGAACCTTAGTACATTCCATGAACTGTTTGAGATGATGGAAAGTGCGAAAGATTTCATGAAGGACGTAACCCCTGTTCTCCACCAGGTTGGCCTTGATGCCGTAAATAAAATGAATGAACTCGACAGTAAGGGATACTTTGAATATATCCGCGAACTTGGTAATTTCGTAGACAAGTGGGTACAGACATTTACTAAGGACGATCTGATCAGGCTTCAGAATAACCTTGAGAACATTGCAGGAATGATCAGGAATCTTACTGATCCCGAACTGATGAAAGGCCTTAACAATATGACCAGGGTGCTTGCAGAAGTTAAACCGGATGAAAAACTTGACAATAAATCCCTGTTCGGATTGTTTAAACAGCTTAACTCGCCCGAAGTGAGGAAGTCTTTATCATACTCGCTGAGGCTTGTTAAAGAAATAGCGAAATAGCGAAATAGCGAAATTTATTTTTTCGTTACCTCGCTACCTCGCTACTCGCTACCTGAAAAGTATTGATAATTAATAACTTAAAATTAACAAATTATGGCACAGAAAGTTATTGCTGGAATCAGCGTAGATGTAAACGATGAAGGTTACATGACAAACCGTACGCAATGGACAAAGGACATTGCGAGGGAAATTGCCAGGGAAGAAGGCATCGAGCTCACCGAAAAACATTATTCGGTAATTGAATTCCTCCGCGAAAAGCAGGCAAAAGGAGAGACTCTCACCATCAGGTCAGTCGGAACCAGCGGTTTTATCGATATCAAGGGATTTTACCAGCTTTTCCCCGGGGCTCCCATGAAAAAAGCTGCTAAAATATCTGGTATTCCCAAGCCTGCTTCCTGCGTTTAACCATCACAACACTTAAAAAAACAAACAATGGTAAAAGAAGAATTTCCCCTGAAAAAAGTCTGCATTATTTGCGCAAAAGGAACCATAGAGGATGTTTATGCAACCCTGGTAATGAGCAACGGAGCTGTGATGGAAGGTATTGAAACCAAACTGTTTTTCACTTTCTTCGGGCTCGATGCTATTACGAAAAAACAGATGAAAAGCCTTCATACCGGCACCGTAGGCAATCCGGCAATGCGTATGCCCGGCGGGCTTCCTTTCCCCACCCTACTCGGTATGTTGCCCGGTGTTGAAGCCGGTGTATCGGCGATGATGAAGAGCCAGATGGAAGCGCTTGACATTCCTCCCGTACAGGAGTTTCTTGAAATGATCGAGGCTGGTGGAGGCGAAGTTTACGCTTGTAAACTGGCCATGGACATGTTCAAGCTTAAGAAGGAAGACCTTTGGGACGGTGTTAAGGCAGTGCTCACTGTTGGTGAGTTTTACGAAAAATGCGGTGGCCTGCAAACGCAGATCATCTTTACCTAATAAGTACAAGGGACCAAGCACAAAGTACAAAGTACCAAGTACAAGGTACAAAGTAAGTAGTCCCTCAGGGGTCAATTAATAAATTACCATCCTTTGTACTTTGTACTTGGTACTTTGTACTTCTCTTTCATACCTTTGCACCATGGATTATTTCAACAGCTACCATGGTCTGCAGGAGGCGTTTTCGTCGGGCCTGCCCGAGGTTGAATTCGATGGGATGGTAATCAGTCGCACTGAATTCAAATCCCTGTCGCACGGCTTGCTTCCAGGCAATCATGACAATCATTGCAAAAAGCACAACAAGGATATATCATATCCGGTTTCCTATTACAATGACATAGGAACTTTACACGACGACATCCACATTACCGATGCTTTCGTTGAAGAAAACAGGCATTTTACCATGCATATGATGAGGCCTGCCGGAGGCGGAAAAGCAAAGAGTTTTACCCTCTTGTTCCATGGCTTTAATGAGAAGAACTGGAGTAAATATCTTCCCTGGGCAAGGGCCATCTGCCTTCATACAAACAGCATGGTCGTGATGTACCCGATTGCCTTCCACATGCAGAGGGGGCCATCGCAATGGAGCGAAAAGAGAAAAATGTTCGCCAGCAGCGAAGCCCGCAAGCAAAGGTTCCCTAATATCATTAACTCGACTCTCACCAATGTGGCTATAAGCATGAGGCTGCATTCAATGCCTCAACGGTTTATATGGTCAGGTTTACAGACGTACTACGATGTGATACAGTTCATAGAGGAGTGCAGGGAAGGGAAGCATGAACATATAGATCCCGGCTTTTCGTTCAATATTTTTGCTTATTCAATAGGCGGATTGCTTGCCGAGATCCTTAAACTTACGAACTATAATGATTATTTCGGGCGGACTAAAGTCTGCTTGTTCTGCAGCGGGGCTGTTTTTAACAGGCTTTCACCCGTAAGCAAATACATCCTCGACAGCGAAGCCAACGTGGCCTTGTATTCTTACCTCGTGGAACATTTCGACAGTTTTCTGAAAAACGACCCTTTACTGAAGCATTTTATTGAAGAGGACCATCCCGAAGGCAAGACCTTCAGGGCTATGCTTGACTATGCAAAGATGAGGGATTTCAGGGAAGGCCTCTTCCGCAGGTACGCAAAAGACTTTTATGCCATCAGCCTGAAAAAAGACACTGTGATCTCTTCCTTCGAGATCATCAACACCCTGCAGGGAGCCTTCCGCGATATTGATATTCCCGTTGAGGAATTCGACTTTGAACATAAATATACCCACGAAAATCCCTTTCCCCTGAATGTTTCAGAAACTGCTCTGATCGACAGGAACTTTGAAATGATCTTTGACAAGGTGGGGGATTTCCTGAAAGGATGAAAAAACCGGCATCAGATATGCCGGCTGTTGAAGCGGCGGGTTATTGTATCTCCGGCAACAGATCCTGAAAATAGAACCTCTCATCGCGGAGTACAGCTTCGCCAAATAAGAAGCCTGTTTTTTTACTGAATAATGGTCCGTCAAAGACAAAGGAATGGAATTCGCCATTCTCACCACATGGATCCACGCCCGGAGGGAGATCGTCAAGAAACCGCCGATCGAACATCCGCCCTGCGAAACTCTTATCGAGTACCCTGGAGTCTATGCAGGTGATCACCGCCCTGAATCCTTTATCAATAAAGCTTTGTGCAAGTTCACGAGTATTCCTGTCCCATAGCGGGAAGACAGCGTTCATGCCTATTTTCGCGAGGTTCTGTTCACGGTAGGCCCTCAAATCGGCCAGGAAAATATCACCAAATGCCACCGTTGTAATACCTTGCTCCTGGTATTCAAGCATGGCCTCCTTCATTTTCTGTTCGTATTCATCGTTGGATGCCTGGGTGGTGATGCTGACCATTTTAAGAGGGATGTTCAGCGAGGCTGCCTGCTGTTCAAGAAGTATGCGTCTGACTCCATGCATGCTTACCCGGTCATACCCGGAAGTTACAGTTGTAAGCAGGGCCTCAACTTTGAAAGAATGGGTTTGCAGGAGCTCATAAAGCGCCATCGCGGAATCCTTCCCGCCGCTCCAGGTAAATAAACATTGTTTCAGTTGCATTAAGACTGTTGTTCTTGAAGTACAGAGTACAAAGTACAAAGTACAAGGTACAAGGTACAAAGTTCTGAATTTTCCTTCGTACTTCGTACTTTCTTCTATCCGTTCCTGCTGATCTGCTGTAAAAGATCCAGGTCGTTGATCTGAACATGACGCTCGTCTACCGACAAGATTCCATCGTCTTTCAGCTTCAGTAAAACCCTGGTTGCGCTTTCCCTGGAAATTCCGATCAGGTCGGCAAGCTCCTGCCTTGTAAAAGGGATCTCAAACTCCCGGGCCTCGTATATTATCCTTGAAAAATAGAGAAGTGCATCGGCCACCTTGCCGTAAGTCTTTTTTTGAGACTGGCTCATGAACCTGTGAAAATTATTAAGACTGTCGCGTGAAACCGAAACCAGTATCTGGTAGGCAAATTCACCGTTTTCCCTGATAAGCTTGTTAAAAACGCTGATATCGATATAGCAGACTTTAATGTCTTCAAGGGCGGCATAAGAATAATGATTCACCCTGTCGCCAAATAAGGAAGGAAGCCCCAGGTAACTGTACTTTTTAACGATCTGAAGGATCTGTTCTTTCTGGCTGGATGTTCTGACGTATTCTTTAACGAGACCTGACTTCAGGTAAATGATATTCGAATTCAAAGAACCTTCATGAATGATGATATCGCCTTTCTTAAATTCGGCTTCCCTGCTGTTTTCATTAACTTTGTCAAGTTCGGCTGCATTGAGCACAGCCGCAGCACAGGATTTAACCTTGCAATCGCGGCAATGGGTCTTCAGTGGTAAAGGATCCGGGAACATCTTAAAACAGAAACTTAGTATTTTGCCCACAAAGATGCGCAAAATTTCACATACTTAATGTGATATTCGTCACATTAATCAAAGACATTTAACACATTTTTATGATAATCTGGCAATGTTTCTGCGTTGCCATTATCATCTTTCCATGTATTGAGTATCACGCCCTAACCTTCTCAAACTGCACAGGATCCTGGTAATTTTGACCACATGAAATCAGGCTACCGTTCAATTGCATCAATTACGGGGTTAGTGTAAAAGAAAAGACCAATGAAAGCAGCTATTCCAACCAATGACGGATTAATGATGGCATCGTCCTTTGAAGATGCTAAGGGATTCCTTATACTTAATATTGAGTTAGGCAAGGTGGTAAAGGAAGAGATGATAGGAAGCTTGCCGGGAAGAAGTTCATCAGCCGGTGATGTTTATGATCTTTTACAGGATTGCTCTGCAGTTCTGGCATGCAATATCACTGATGCATCGAAAACGATTCTTGAAAAAAGACATATTTCAATCATCCCCAGCCGGGACAAGATCATCACCAACGTCATCCTCAGTTACCTCGAACATGAGGTCGGGAAAGTAGCCGACACCTGTTGTTGTCCGTGATACAATGATCTTAAAATGAATTCCGAAGCATATTTCAGCCAGTTTCGTTCAGCGATCATAGGTTATCAGCAGGTCTACAATACACCTTATGGCCTGCAGAGGATGATCTATGCCGACTGGATCGCAAGCGGGCGTTTATACCTGCCCATTGAGAAGAAGATAATAGAGGAGATAGGTCCTTTCGTCGGGAACACTCATACCGAAACCAGCGAGAACGGGAAGCTGATGACCAGGGCTTACAACCTGGCCCATGAGAATATCAAAAAGCATGTGAATGCAGGTCCTCATGATGTCATACTGACCACAGGGTTCGGGATGACATCGGCGGTTGTCAAATTCCAGAGGATACTCGGTTTAAAATCCTGCACCCTCATTTCCGACACCGGATGCCTGAACGAAAAAACCAGGCCGGTGATCTTCATCTCCCATATGGAGCATCATTCAAATCATACTTCATGGTATGAAACAGTGGCCGACGTGGTGGTTATTAAACCCGGGAAAGACCTTCTATTCGACCTGGACCACCTTGAAGACGCCCTGAAACTTTATCATGGCAAACAGAGGATGATAGGATCTTTCACAGCCTGCTCCAATGTTACAGGGATCAGGACACCAGTTCATGAGATTGCAGCTCTGATGCATAGGTACGGGGGCAAGGCGTTCATAGATTATGCAGCTTCAGCCCCTTACGACGACATCGATATGCATCCTGCCAAACCTGAAGAATCTCTTGATGCAATATATTTTTCTCCTCATAAGTTCCTTGGCGGGCCCGGTTCCTCGGGTGTGCTGATCTTTGACTCAGCTCTTTATAATAATAAGGTCCCCGATCAGCCCGGTGGAGGTACTGTCGACTGGACCAATGCCTGGGGCGAATACAAGTTCATTGATAATATTGAAGTAAGGGAGGACGGCGGGACCCCGGGTTTTCTGCAGGCCATGCGTGCCGCACTGAGCATAGACCTCAAGAACAAAATGGGTGTCGGGATGATCAGGAAACGTGAAGAAGAGCTCCTCGGGCTTGCTTTCAGCGGTTTACAACCCATCCCGGGTTTGCATATCCTGGCAGAAAACACCACCGACAGGCTGGGCGTAATTTCCTTTTACCTGGAAAAAATCCACTATAACCTGGTAGTTTCCTTGCTCAGCGATCGTTTCGGCATACAGGTCAGGGGCGGCTGCGCCTGCGCAGGTACTTACGGCCACTACCTTCTGGATGTAAGCCAAGAGAAATCAAAGCAGATCACCGACAGTATATCCAACGGCGATCTCTCACAAAAACCAGGCTGGATAAGGCTTTCTCTCCATCCCACTTTGAGAGATGAAGAAATATTCTCCATCACCGATGCCATAACAGAGGTTGGCAGGAACCATAAGGAATGGGGCCGGGATTATACTTATAACAAGCATACCAACGAATTCAATTTGAATAAAACGCATGAAGACAGCATTAATATAAATAACTGGCTGTCACTAAATATTTAAACCTATGCCAACACTTGAAATAGAAGGAAAAAAATTTGATGTAGACGGGGACGGTTTCCTGTCAGCACCTGAGATCTGGAATGAAGACATTGCAAAGCTTTTCGCAAAGTACGATGGGATCAGCGAAATGAGCGAAAAACACTGGGCTATTGTGAAACTCATCCGCAGGAACTGGGAAGAAAAAGCCATGGCTCCAATGGTACGCACACTCTGCCAGGAAACAGGAGTAAAACTCCGGGAGATCTATGAACTATTCCCTCTCGGTCCTGCACGCGGGGCCTGCCGTGTTGCCGGTCTCCCCAAACCCGATGGTTGCGTTTAAACGACAATCCCGCCTATGCCCTGGTACCAATGGATAAGCCTTTGCGCTGCTATCATTTGTTTTTGCAGTCTCTTATTTCATTTCCTCCGCCTCTCCAGACTGGGGTTGCCGAAAGATTTCGCAACACCCGCCGGGGATGTGAGGAGTGCAAGCCTTTATTCTTTTACAGGGGCTATGAGCCCGCTTAAAAAGGAATCGGCATTTCTTCACCTGCCCACCTATACCGCAGGCATGATCTATCACCTCGGAACTTTCTTTTCGCTCTTCTTTATTTTCTTCATGTATGCGGATGTGGTTCTCCCAAAAGTCCCTGCATGGGGTTTAGCCTCGTTCGTGATGTTCTCTGCCGGATGCGGGGCTGCCATCCTCATTAAACGATTTGTAAAGCAAGGACTCAGGGATCTCTCGAGCCCCGATGATTACATTTCGAATATCCTGGTCACCGGCTTCCAGGCAATGACAGCTTTGGTTTTGTTTTTCCCCGGCCGTTTTGAAGCGGCATATTTTTTAACTGTAAGCCTGCTGCTTCTGTATATTCCAGTCGGAAAACTCAAGCACCTGCTGTATTTTTTCTCAGCAAGACTTCAACTGGGCTATTTCTTCGGCAGCCGTGGCGTATGGCCTCCTTATCAAAAACAAAATCCCTGACCGATGGAAAATGCTCTGGTTGAAAAGGGATTGAAAGTTTTTGAGAACGGGAACGGCAAGCTGCTGACCCATCTGAACAGCTGTGTGCACTGCGGACTTTGCGCCGAATCCTGCATCTATTTTAAGGCTACAGGGGATGACAGGTTTACGCCTGCACGAAAAGTCGACCTGGTGGCTTCGGTTTACCGCAGGTATTGCACATTCACTGGCCGCCTGGCGCCCTGGCTCGTGAATGCCAGGGAGCTTAATGATGATACCACCAAAGAGATGGTGGACCTTCTGTTCGGCGCCTGCACCATGTGCGGCCGATGCACCATGCATTGCTCAATCGGAGTGGATATTGCTTATGTGGTCAGAACAGGTAGGGCGATGCTTTCGAACATGGGAATGGTCCCCGACAGCCTTCAGTCTACAGTAAAAGCAGCAGTGGAAACCGGTAATAATATGGGGATCCCTGTGGATGAATACGTAGATACCCTTAAATGGATGGAAGAAGAACTGGCCGATGAACTGAACTCGAAGGAAGCCAGGATCCCCATTGACGAACCCGGCAAAAAGATCCTTTACACGCTCAACCCCAGGGAGCCGAAGTTCTTCCCTTTGTCGATAAGCGCAATGGCAAAGATCTTTTATGCCGCCGGAGAAAGCTGGACCCTTTCGTCATCCATGTATGATATCACCAATTATGCCTACTTCTCGGGAAACCAGGAGGAAGCCTCAATGATCGCAAAACGGCTATGGGACGAGGTGGAGAAGCTCGGCTCATCCATGCTTGTGCTTGCAGAATGCGGTCATGGCTCAAGAGCCCTGCGTTGGGAATCTCCCAATTACTTTCAGAAGCCTTTTCCCTTCTCAGTTAAAACCTCAGTTGAACTGATCGCAGGGTATTTAAGGGAAGGCCGTATAAAGCTGGACAAGGAAAAATTCAAAGAAGTTGTCACCCTGCATGACCCCTGTAACCTGGTAAGGAATGGAGGAATTTGCAATGAGCAGCGGTACATCCTGAAAGAATTTATCAGTGATTTCAGGGAGATGGCTCCGTATGGAACCGACAATTACTGTTGCGGGGGAGGGGGCGGACAACTTGCCATGAGCGAGTATAATGAAAGAAGGATGAAGGCCGGAGGCATCAAGGCAGAACAGATCAGTAAAACCGGGGCTAAGATAGTCGTCTCCCCCTGCCATAATTGCGTGGACCAGCTCAGCCAGATCAATTTTGCATTTAAACTGAACATCCAGGTCAAGACCCTTGCCGAGGTCGTTGCCGATGCGCTCATTCTTTAAGACCAACATTAAATCCATCAACTGAATCCTATCATATGACAAACATGATCTACCTGGACAACTCAGCAACAACCTTTCCAAAGCCTGATGTGGTTTATACCTACATGTGTGACTTTTACCGCGAGCACGGGGTGAACCCGGGGCGATCGGGGTTTGATGCAGCCATTGAGACTGAAGAAGTGATCATGGCAACCCGTAAGATGCTGACATCCCTGTTCAACGGGAACGACCCAAACCGCTTGACATTCAGCTATAATGCCAGTGATTCCCTGAATATGATCATACAGGGAATGGCTAAGACCGGCGACCATGTGATCACTACCAAACTTGAACATAATTCGGTGCTTCGCCCATTATACCATCTTGAGATGGACAAGGTTATTGAAGTTACCCGTCTGCCCTTTGATTCACATGGTTATGTTGATCCGGATGATTTTAAAAAGGCCCTCAGGCCGAATACCAGATTTGCCGTAGTGAATCATTGCTCAAACGTGATAGGAACCATTCAGCCTGTAGAGGAAATCGGGAAGATATGCAGGGAAGCCGGAGTTTACCTTGTTGTGGACGGAAGCCAGAGTGCAGGGGCAGTGCCCGTCGACATGAAAAAAATGAACATTGACGTGTTTGTCTTCACTGGGCATAAATGTCTCATGGGGCCAACCGGCATAGGCGGTTCGTATGTGATGGAGGGTGTTCCTGTGAAACTGACACGTTTCGGAGGCACCGGAGTTCGTTCAGCCCAGAAGACGCATCTTGAAGAATATCCTTACCACCTGGAATGCGGAACTCTCAACCTGTTAGGTGTGGCAGGATTGAATGCAGGAGTGAGATGGATACTGGAACAGGGGATTGAAAATCTGCATAATAAAGAAATACAGCTTTGGGACAAACTGAGAAAAGGAGTCCAGGGCCTGAACAATGTAACCACTTACTGCGCCGACAGTCCATTTGCAAAAAATCCTGTGCTTAGCCTCAATATCAAAGGTTTCGAATCAGGTGACGTGGGAACCATGCTCGACGTCGATTATAATATTGCCTGCCGTACAGGCCTGCAGTGCGCACCCCTGGTCCATGAAGTGCTGGGAACCGACAAGATACACGGAACCTTGCGCCTTAGTATCGGCGCCTTCAATACCGAGGAACAAATTGACATTGCCGTGAATGCAATAACAGAGATTGCATCGATAAAAACCCGGGGATAGACATCCGTAACGGGCCACAGATGATGTCTTTATACCCTTTTCCATAAGTGACTGCAATGATACCTGACGATTCATCAGGAAGTTCAGTTGAACCCGGAAGCTGTAAAAGCAGGAATGATAAAAAGAATCGGTAAGCCGGCCAGCCAGGAACCCAGGCCTCTCACGGCCTCCTTCCAATGGTCTGGCTTACAAACAAAACATCTTCCCTATCGTTGGTTTCGGTATGTGCGTTGTCGCAGTAATCAAGGATCTGCTGTTTCAATTCATCCGTCCACAAACCGGGCTCGACGGCGCTGTATAGGTTGGCATAACTCCTGATCACATTATAAAAATCATCATGCCCCACAGTTGACGGGGAGACATGCCTGAGAACAGATTCCACCCCGGAAAAACCCCGGTCTTTCAAAAACTTTGGCAATGCCAGGGAGATCCTTGGATGGGAGCCGATGTTTTGGTAGAACTCAAGCTCCTTATCCCTGAAAAGTTTCCAGGTACAGTTCCCGGTATAGCTGGTATCTATGAAATACTCGGTAATCATCAGAATTCCCCCCCTCCTTAGTTTTGCAAAAACATCAGAGATAAACTCAGGAACATTTTTCATATGTTCCACGGCGAATCTGGCCGTGATCAGATCAAAATTTTCATATGGGAAGGTATTGTCAAACAGCATTGGTTCAAACGTCAGGTTCGCTGCACTGTGTTTCTCCCGGGCCGATGAGATCAGCTCAGGATCGGCATCAACGGCTTTATACATTACAGTTGGGGTCAAGCCGGCCAGCCCCGAAATAAAATTCCCCTCCCCTGTTCCCACGTCAAGAACTGATGTAATCTGATTCTTCAGGATCAGTTCCCTCAGAAAGTCATATTCAAAAGCGGAAAAGGCCCTGGTTTGTGCCTCGTAACAATCCCTTACAAAATCAATGATTCCGAGGATACGTTCATTTACATTGCTCATCGAGAAAATTATCAGAATCCTTCATGGGCTTGTTTGTTCTTTCTTTGCGGCACATGAATTATCAGGCAATTTATAAAAAATTAACATGAAAAAGTCAGGAATATTCAATGAATATCTGAATTTCGGAGGTTATCCCCGGGTGGTAACAGAATCCTCTGCCCGTGAAAAACTCCAGGTCCTCAATGAAATCTACCAGTCTTACATTGACAGGGATATACGTTTATTTTTACAGGGTGACCGCCGCGAATCCTATGGAAGACTTATCAAATTACTTGCGGCCCAAACAGGCCAGATCCTGAATCTTAATAACCTGGCGAATGATGCACGGTTGAGTGTGCCCACCATCAGGAAATATCTTTGGTATGCCGAAAAAACATATTTCGTAAGGATGGTAACTCCATATTTCAATAATGCGATCAAGGAAATCACAAAATCCCCTGTTGTATATTTCAATGACCATGGCATGAGAAATCTTGTATTGTCGGCATTTGGTAATCTTCAACGGCCACAGGATCAGGGTTTCGTATTTCAGAACATTGTTTGAAATCTCCTGATGAATGAACTAAGGGTATCGCAACACCAGGTACATTTCTGGCGCACAACCGATAAAGCCGAAGTTGACTTTGTAATCGATCGCGGAAACGACCCGATTGGGATTGAAGTCAAGTTCAGCGCTTTAAAAAAACCAATGATGAAACGTTCCCTCAGGAATTTCATTGACAAATACCAACCCACTGAAGCATGGGTGGTAAATCAATCATTAGATGACGAAATGATCATAGGCAAAACCAGGGTCAGGTTCGTACCTTTTTTCAATCTGCACAAACTTCTGAAAGAACTCATCGATTCATTCGAAACCAATTATCAGGTCCAGGAAAGGACGTTCGCATACAGGTTTCAGCGAATAAAAAATAATCAAAACCCCAAACAATGATTGGGGAACTTTCAAAAAAGGAGATAAAGAAATTTTTTCTGCTTTCGTGCAGTGAGCAGCTGAATCATGCATCAACTTGGATATGATAAATACAGTACTTTTGTAGTTATAAAGCGTAATTATATGGAACTGAAACAAATGAATTTTACTGCAGTTTTTGTTGAAGAACCTGCAGGTGGATATTCAGCATATATTGAAGAAATCCCAGGAGCAAATTCTCAAGGTGAAACTATAGAAGAAGCAAAAGCAAACCTTACTGAAGCCCTGCGTATGGTACTTGAGACTAATAAAATTCTATCTCAGAAAAACCAATCAAAAGGACAAAAAAGCTATAGGGAACCATTAACCTTCGCTTAATGAAAAGGAATAAATTAATCAAACACCTTGAAAAACACGGCTGTTACCTTTTGCGGGAGGGCAGCGGCCATAGTTTATTTTTTAATCCCCTCAATAACGCTATTTCGACCGTGCCACGACATAGTGAAGCTAAAAAATTCACCTCTCAGAAAATCTGCAAAGACCTTGGTATTGAAATACCTCATGAAAATTAAGAAATTAATAATCGTTAACTTCGTATCATGGCTGAAGTAAAAAAACCGGTTTTCAATAAACGTATTTTCTGGGATGTGAATTTTGAGGCCCTGGATTATGACCTCAGAGCCAATTTTGTGATCGAGAGGGTATTTGAACGGGGCGATGTGGATGATATAAGGCAATGCCGCAGGTATTATGGTGATGAGAAAGTGACTGAGGCTTTGCTGAAAGCGAAATTTCTGCCAGAGCACAGGATTCATCTTGCAAGCGCTGTCATTGATAAACCCTTGAATGAATTCAGATGTTACATATTGAGACAGTTGAACCCGGGACTTTTTCCTTACTGAAAAGACTGATGGAGTTACCATCCCTGCAAGCATTCTCACTTGTAGGTGGCACTGCAATGGCTCTTCGATATGGTCACCGAAGTTCGGTGGATTTTGACTTATTCTTTCACGAGAAATTTGACCGCCTTACAATAGAAACTGAGTTAAGGCAGGTTTTTGGAAACAATTTCTTTTATGAATCCGGCCATAAGCAGTTTGGTATTTTCTGTTATATAAACAAGGTTAAAGTTGATATCGTTTATTTTCCTCATTTGCCTATAGCAGACTTAAATGTACAGGATGGAATAAGAATGTATTGCAGCGAAGATATTGGCGCAATGAAAATTCAGGCGATACTTGGCAAGGGACGAAAAAAGGATTTCTGGGATTTATTTGAATTATTGCAGCACTATTCATTGGAACAAATCATTGGATTTCATAAAAAGAAATATCCCAGCCAGATGCTTTCAATCAGCATTCCAAATGCAATTACTTATTTTGTTGATGCGGAGGAATCCGAAACCCCGGTAAGTTTCAAAAAACAGACATGGGAAGGTGTAAAAAAAGGAATTTCCAAAGCTGTGAGGGATTACCTGAGCTGAAATTTACTGCCGGGATCTGACAAGATTCTGTTCTCAGGGCTTTCTTCCAATGGTCTGGCTTACAAACATAACATCTTCCCGCCCGGTAATTTCAGTATGTGCCTTGTCGCCGTAATCATGGATCTGCTGTTTCAACTCATCAGTCCATAAATCGGGTTCAACCACGCTATACAGGTTCGCATAAAATCAATGATCCCTAGGATACGTTCATTTACATTACTCATTGCTGATTAGTCTGAGTTAGTGAAAAAATTATCTCATCACCGGTCGTGGTGATTAAATTCGATCAGTACAAATTTTATAAATGGTTTTATTTTTATCACCCATTCTCGTAAAATAACCTAGTTCAACACCCTTTTTAATATCCCTGCTTGCAGTTGCTGTGGATATATTTTTAAAGATATTCATATAATCTTTCCGTGAAAATTCCTGAACAATAAAAGTCATAAAGTATTCAATACGTTCTCTCTCTGTCAAGGTCCTGTTATTAAAATCCAGGAGTTCCGACAGTGAATCTTCAATAATTTTCAGCATATATTCAATAAATCGTGTTGAATCACCTGACTTGTCACAATATGCCAGAACATTATAATAAGAATCCTGCGATTTCCTTATCAGGGACTCGAATGGCAGAAATTCAAAAACAGGATACTCATGTAATAAAATAACGGTTTGCCAGAGTCGCCCCATTCTTCCGTTTCCGTCAGAAAACGGGTGGATAAATTCCGTTTCATAATGGAAAACGCAACTCCTTATCAGGATCAATTCATTATTGGACTTTAGATAATTGAATACGGATTTCATTAATCCCGGAACAAACTTCGCCGGAGGAGCAAGATGAGTTACGCGTGCACCCTGGTAAATACCCACTTCCTGGCTCCTGTATCGGCCCGGATTCTCAATCAGACCTTGCATCATCAAAGCATGAGCCGATAAAAATGACTTTGATGAAAACGGACCAAAGGTGGTTAATATATCATAGACTTTAATCGCGTTAAGCACTTCAAGAATATCCTTCTCAGGTCCAACTACCCTTTTATTTTCAACCAAAGCAGTAACCTGTTCCTGCGAGAGGGTATTACCTTCTATTTTAAGTGAAGAATGGATTGTTCTAATTTTATTCTGCTTCCGTAATTGCAGTGAAGGCCTTAATAAAAAATTTGCTTTAACCTCACCAATTTTTTCTGAGATGGAGGAGATTTGTTTCAGAATTAATGGTGTGATAATGTATGGAGGCTTCATTGATACTATCATTTGATACTATCAAATATACGATTAATTTTCAAAAATCAAATTTATATTCCTGTTATACAGTGTGAGTAGTTGCCACAACCAAATTAGCGTATATGAAATTTTATCCAGATTACAATGCAGCTCTTTTTTCAGTTAAATCAAAGCAAATCCATACGACATTGGAATTGTAAAATTCGTGTTGTTTTGAAAACCCTTTATCCTGTTGATTGAAACATCTCCCTGAGGTTTTACTTTTTGATAAAGTTCTTCATAATCATGAAAAAACTGAACGGCATCAAATTTCCGAATTTTCTTATACGTAAATTCGTTAATCGCAGCCCAGCTTTTAACAATTTTCTGATCTTCATCCCCGAAAAAAGCCCATTCCGAATCCGTCCAATGATCAAGTATAAGAATATCAGTTGCCATGGTCAATGCATGCTTCAAGGCTGAGAGCGGGTCCTCCATTTCATGAAGACAGAATTCAAACATCACAACATCCCCTTTAACAAATGAACAATTAAAATCAGAATGAACCAGTTCAAATTTATCATCAAGACCTGATTTCACAAGATTTACCTTTAATCTGTCCAGTGCCTCCCTGTTATAATCAACTGCAATAACATGTTTTGAGACACGGGCGTATTCAATAAGTTGTCCTCCTCCTGCACCAACTGTGACAATGGTCTTATTGGTAAAATCATAAAATTCAAGAAGATTCGTGATGATTTTATTGATATCAGTAGCCATAGATTGGATTTGCTTTATAATTCAAGCAGCTGCGGCAGAAGGCTAATATAGCATTTTTTTAGCTTCGGGGAATAGGTTGGCGCTAAACGCAGCAGAGGCAGAGCCTTTGAAAGCAACATTGCGTTAGCATCGTTTCGGTTAGCGACATGTTGTGCATAATGCCAATTAATCATTCTCCAAAATAGCCAATTTTCAAGGTTTTTTCATATCTTTACTTCATGAAGGCAAAAGAGTATCACATTGAAATTGAGATTGATAAGTTAACCAGGTCAATTGAAAATATAATTACAGGAGACTCATTTCCAACTGAAGTTACAATACTTGAAAATGCAGATTTACAATTAATTACAAAAATGTATGGTTGGAGATTTGATTGGAAAGCTGAATTTAGGTTACCCGATCGCGATGTATATAAATTAACAATTCGAAATAATCTGTCAGTAATTCAAGGTTTGATTAGCTTAACTGAAACAACTGATCATGTAAACATGCACCTTATTGAAAGTGCTCCCTTTAACATCGGGAAACAAAAAGTATATCTTGGTGTCCCTGGAAACTTAATTGCCTTTGCTTGCAGATTATCTTTTCATAGAGGTTATGAAGGCTATGTATCATTCACTTCAAAATCAAATTTAATTGAACATTATATAAATACACTTGGAGCAAAACTTGTAGGTAATCAGTTAATGATTATTGATACAATTGCAGCCTCTAAACTTATTAATAAATATTTTAAAGACTAATAATATGGGAATTATAAGGGAACCTCTGGATGTTGATTTTGTTGTTGATCCTCGACCCTTAAGTAAGGAAGATCAGCAAAAAATCAGTGACTTTATTAAGGCTGATAAGAAACGCAGAAAAGTTTTATTAAAGAAAAGGCACATACGCACAACGAGCCGCTAGTTTCAATGGGGGCTTAATTCCCAGTTTAAACCTATCCCAACCTTAATAACTATAGTGGTTTAGAAAACGATTCCCATGGAAATCCCCCACTGCAATTAACGGCGGAGCATGTATCGATAGTGCTACTCCCGCTGCGAAATTTCAACTCCATATCGTATTGCCGCTTCAAGTATATCAATGTTTATGTCTATTAGTGTTTTGAACCTTATGCAATACCCGCTCACTTTCGCCTTGCCCAGGTTAATTCCATATGTTTTAGCTATATATGCCTTATCTTTGATGCCAAGGATATAGACGGAGATTCCGGTTTTGTTTGCGCTCACACCAATTTGAAAAAACTCTCTGGTTTTTCCATCAGCATATTTTATTGTGTGAAAACCATATCCAATAGTAGGGTTACTAATCGTCTGATTTTCGTTGTTTTTACCATCGTAGAACCATAATTTACATTCAGGTAGCACTTGGAGTATGAGCCGGTGCAACTCCTGCATGTCACTACGTTTTAGTTCAGGTTGGCTGGCGATATACTGTTTGATTTGTTCTTGTAAGGTCATATAAAATATTCAATTATGGGTCACTTACTTTGGAAGGTCAGATTGATTTTGTAGGCAGTCCAAGTATTACAGCCAACGTGCGGCTAAATGCAGCAAAGGCAGAGCCTTTGATAAGCAACATTGCGCCTGCAATGTTGCTGTTAGCGGTATGTTCGGTACAGAACGATTTTAAATATTTCAATTAATCATTAATCTTTTATATATGTATTGTACATTTTTATTAGCAATACGTATAACATATAATCCGGGCGTATATTTTTGTAAATCAAGCATTATTTTAGATTCATGCGGTTGATTTATCTCTAATAATTTTTGTCCTTCCAAAGAATACATTGAAATAATTGAATTTTTCCAGTTAGGTTCTGAACTTTCTATAAATATGTAATCCGTTGCTGGATTTGGGCAAATCTTTATCGACTCTTCATTATGAACTTTATCCTCGATACCTGTTAACACATATTCACAAATTGTATCAGACCCATTAATGCTATATAATGGGAAAGAATCATCCTGATAACATCGGAAGGATCCATTAATTTGGATATCAACGATACAAGATTCATTATAATCAGGAAACATGTATTCATTTATACAACCTACATGCTTTGGTATTATTGCTTATGTCCAGCCAACACAAGATCCTGGAACCCTGCTCAAATGAAGTGTTTTCAGAGTTTCGCCATTTATAACTGTATAATCAATTGCATTAACCTTGACCTGACCGGTATCATTGGGAAATATTTGATTGTACCAGCAAAAAGTCCAAATTGTTCCTACAGTAGCACCAAAGTCATAAAGAGTATAAAACTTGTTATTTTTATATGTATAAACTTTCGTCCTATCAGCATAAGTATACACCTTTCCTAGCGAAGATGTATCGAATCCAGGAGCAGGATACCAGTCATTGTATCTAATTTGAATTTGATCAAGAATTTTACAAGATTTTCCAAGGATAACTGTGTCACCAAGTGATATTATTTTAATATATCCAAAATTCAAAAAAGGATTGCCTCTTACAAAACCATAATGCCACTCAGCACCTTGAGGTACCCAAATTTGCTGACAAAATATGATTCCATTCATAGTGAGAAAGACGAGAAGAGGAATAGTTTTTTCATGGTTTCTTAGATTACAGTTTTAGATTTAGTGCAGTAATATAGAGATATGAGTTGCGAGATTTCTATTAAAACCTTTTTCACTAAACTTCCGGTTTAAATTAATTTATGCCTTATTGTCGCCTGATTTTAAAATCGTTTTGTTGCGATGTAGAGGCATGTTGGCAGAAGTCAATATAGATTTTCTTTTTTTAAGGTAAATTGCTTCCCATCCAGCATTTCAATAGTGTATATATTCTCTTTTGATAATAATTGATACATCAGCAGTTCGCAATAATCCTTATATGATTTGCCGTTGATTGTTTTTACTGTATCACCTGTTTTCACGCCGCTTTTAATAATTTGTTCTGTATAGACGATAGAGGTTACCACCATCGCTTCATCTTTAATTCTAAAAGAAATGCCAAATATTTTTTTCTTCTCTGCATTGACTTTTCTATATAGTAATTTGCCTTTGGGCCAACTTAAAAAGAGCTGATTGTGTCCCCAGAAATCATTGCCAATTTTGTTCTCACCTACAGAAATTGTGTTAAACATGGCAAGGTGATTTATTGAATCTGAATTGTCAGTGTGCGTAGTAACTAAAAAAAAGGATTCTTTTGATTGCTGATCAGAAATGTTCGCACCGCTTACCGATGAAATTTCATCATATGATTTGATTATTTCATTTCTGATTTTCCTGTAGCTCTTCTTATCAATGCCACTTTCGCTAGCGCCACTATCAAATAAGAAATCAACCGTTTTATTACCAATTTTCAGCTTAATCATTGGACGTAATTTATTTTTATAGAAATCCAATGCTATAAAATCATCAAATCTGCCGGCAGTTTCGGAAGGATCTGTCTTTACGATGTAACGTTTATCGAAATCGATAAGCCAGTCGAACTGTTTTATTATATCAATGCCAATAATTCCTTAAAAACCAGAACAATTGAACAAAGGAGTATTTGGAAATGTATAAATTGTTTGATTACTTAAGTCAGTGTTGCCGATTTTTAATGAAGGAACCACAAACTTTGTTTGGACCGATACTTTACCCATTGAATCTTTCAACTTCTTGCTGGAAGAACCGGTTTTATCCAGACCGCCTGCCACATCTTCCCTGATCGCAGTAGCTTCTGCCCCGGTATCAAACATGAAATAGTGGACTTTGCCATTTATTTGGACAGGTATTTTAATTATCCCGATTAAATTTTCAAACCGGATGGTATCCTGGGTTTGTGCAAATGTGTAAGCATTAATCCAAAAAGCGAATAAAAGAAACAAATGATATTTCATCGTAATAAGATATTAGTTGATCCGTGACAAAGCACAATGCTCGATAATTTTTGACAACGCCCGTTAAACGCAGCAAAGGCAGAGCCTTTGCAAAGCAACAATACCTTGGTTTTGTTGCGGTTAAAGGCATGTTAAACCGCGTGAATTTTATAATTCCTAATAGAATCAAATTCCTTCTGCTTTTTTTCCAATTCTTCCTCGATATCATAATCATTTTGGAGACCAAGCCAAAATTTGGCTGAATTCCCAAAATAATTACTCAATCTAATTGCAGTATCAGCCGAGATCCTACGATTCCCTTTAATAATCTCACTGACCCTTGTTTGAGGAATCCCAATATCTTTTGCAAGACGATAAGCAGAGATATTCATTGGAGTTAAAAATTCTTCTTGAAGAACTTCTCCTGGATGTATGTTTTTAAGCTTAAACATAACGTAATATTTTAATGATAATCAATTATTTCAACATTTGTTGAATGACCTTTAGCCCATTTAAAGATTATTCTCCATTGATCATTTATTCGAATACTATGATATTCTTTGAAGTTCCCTTTAAGCTTTTCCAATCGATTGAAAGGAGGGATACTAAGATCTTTAATATCAAAGGAGTTATTAAGCATACGTAATTTTCTTCGTGCAATTTCTTGAATTTCATCAGGTAGTTTAGTTGACCTAACTCCCTGCCAGATTTTCACGGTCTCTTTTGAATTAAAAGATTTAATCATAGGTACGCTTTACGATACTAACGCCAAAGGTAAGTATATTTTAGCGGAAAGTCAAGGATTGTTCATGAAATTAATGCGGCCTAACGTCCCAATAACACTATGTTTTTCTTTTTTTCCCGGGTCTCTCTTTCGTAAACAGGTCGGCGGTGTATTTATCGTAGAGTTCGAAAAGGAATTCGATACGCTTGGTCTCGTTCAGAAATGGCTGGGGGCGATAGCAAAGGTCGACGGCTTTGTCGAGTTCCTGGTGGGCTTTGACCAGGGCCGGGGGCATGGTGAGGGGATCATACAAATCGGCAAGGGAGGTGGAGGGATGGTGAGGTGGTGAATCTGAGGTAGCGAGGTGGCGAGGTAGCGAAGTAGCGTAATCAGCTTCGCTGCCGACAGGATTAAGAAAGCTTTCGCGTACATCGAGCACTTTTTGGGCGGCATCCTCAACGTCCTTCTTCTGCTTTTCCGAAGGGTTTTCGGGCCAGGGGAAGTTGTTGTAGACGATGTCATTTGAATAACGATAGTCGCTTTTAATTCGACCACAAACATATTTAATCCATGTTTGATGGATTGCGGATGTCAGTAGCCCAAAATGATAAAGAGTGGCCTTTGGGATCGCATTACAACTATCAGCAACAATGTAATCTTTTGTAAAAAATCCAATAGGTATATATTTCCTGTTTTCAGAAGAATGACGTGGAATAAGCACATAATCTGAGGATGGCTGCCTGTTTTCTGAAAATAGAGTAGGATATTGTGCCCACTTTACTGTGGCAACTTTTGAACTTGCCGATCTCATTTGTCTCACAGCTTCTACCCTTTTCAAAAGATCTGGCATTGATCTTAACTCATTGGGATTTATATCGGTAAGCCAAAAACACCAACGTTGTTCATTATGCAGAAATTCTTTTGCACTTATAAATGGTTTGATATATTTTTCAGATAGTGGTTCATGAGAGATGACTTCTTTCTTTTCATCATTAGTAAGCAATAGATTTCCACCGTCTGTTGGCTGACTGCCTTTAAACATTTCAGGAACATTACATATTGCATGATTCCTTGAAAGCATGATAAAATCCTTCCCCTCCACCAGATACGGATTTATATTCCCAACCCTTATTTCATGCGGTTCTCCTGCAATATCCTGGTATTCAAAAATCCGCTTCTCCTTAATATCAATATTCGAGAACCCAATGATTACCACATGTACCGCAGCCTTTCCACGGGCTTCGTTGCTCCATTTGAAGGTTCTGTGGGCGAAATGGATCTTGATATGATAACGGTTGAAGAGCTCATTCCATAAAACTCCCACCTGTTCTCCCTGGGCAATGGAATTAGTGGAAACAAAGGCACATCTTGTCAATGAAGTCTGTAAGGAAGGATCATGCTCAACGGAAAGATATTTCGCTGCTTTGATATACCAGGCTGTAACGAAATCCAGAACACCGGCTCCATGAACCCCTGAAAAAACAACTTCCATATCTGCTTTTTGTTCGGAATTCATCAGGCTTTTCCCCACAAAAGGCGGATTCCCGTAAATGAAATCGAAGCGGGCTTCCTTCTTCTCAAAGGGTATGGGTTCGATCAGGCTTTGCCAGTCGATTCGAAGTGCATTTCCACAAACGATATTGGGGCTTTTGCGCAAGGGGAGGCGAAGGAAATACTGTCCGAAGTCTTCGCTGGCTTTCATATTCATCTGGTGGTCCATCAGCCACATGGCGACCTGGGCGATCTGCGATGGGAATTCTTCGATTTCTATGCCGTAAAACCTGTCCACATCGAGCTTCAGCAATTCATGAACGTCGAATACCTGCTGCCCTTTCTGGAGGGTATGGATAATCTCGAGTTCGAGCAAGCGAAGCTCACGGTAGGAAATAACAAGGAAATTACCACATCCACAGGCAGGGTCAAGAAAATGAAGTGAAGCGAGTTTATCATGAAAGCGGATGAGCTGGTTCCTGTTAACTTTCACCGATTCATACTCTTTCCAGAGATCATCCAGAAACAGGGGCTTGATCACTTTCAGGATGTTCTTCTCGGAAGTGTAATGTGCGCCCAGGTTACGGCGTTCAACTGGATTCATTACACTCTGGAACAGGGAGCCGAAAATAGCCGGTGAGATCTTGCCCCAGTCGAGGGCAGTACATTCAAACAATATGTTCCTCATGGCCGTGTCAAAGGAGGCAGGCGGAAGGGTTTCCTCAAAAAGCTTTCCGTTTACATAAGGAAAAGCATTCAGATCTTCATCGAGATTGGTCAGGCGTTTATTGGCAGGTGTATTGAGGACGTAAAACAAGGTCGACAGGTGATGCGCGAGGTCGCTTCCGTCGGCTTTGGTCTTATTTTCGAGGTAATCGCGGAACTGGTCGCGTTCAAAAATGCTGGTATCTTCGGCAAACAGGCAAAACAGCAATCGCACAAGATACAATTCCAGGGGATGACCTGTATAACCCACGGCTTTCAGGCGGTCGTGCAGCTTTCCCATGAGCTCGGCAGCCTGGATGTTCACAGGGTCCTGCTCTTTGAACACATGTTTCAGGTATCCTACAATGAAGCCAAATTCCTTGACATTTTTGTACAGGTCCTTCAGCTCAAATTCAAAGTGACTGTCTTCTTCGAGGTTGTACAGACGGAACCTCGCAAAATCGGAAACCAGCACGTATTTTGGCAGCTCGTAATCGGCCAGCCCCGGAAAATAATCAATAGCCTGTTTGTAAGCTTTGTCGAGGTCTTTGCCTATGGACTTATGCTCAACGAGGATGGTCCCTTTCCAAAGAAAGTCAATATAGCCGGTGCTTTCATCGAGCCTGTGAACGGGCTTTTCAAAACTGCCGATCTTGCGGCGGGAGATCCCGAACACATCGAAAAACTGGTCCCAGAAGGTTTTCGCTTCGGCCCTTTCGCTTGCTTCACTTTCCCATTCCTTTGAAAAACGGATTGCGCGGTCTTTGATCTCATTCCAGCTCAGAGCCATGGAAAAAAGTCTATATATCTGCTAAATTAAAATATTTTATGTGATCCAGAGATAGTTGATTTTGATTTCTGGTTTTTTTATCTTTACCCTATCTAAATTTATAAACCTGGTGAAAATTCATATTTAACATCATTGGTATGAATAAAGGGAAAATGAAAACAAGCGAAGAGAAAGGAAAAGAAGGACCCTTGCAGTCAGAACTTGCCTCACTGAAGTCCGGTTACGAGGAATGTGCAGCAAATCTCAAAAAAGTTGAGTTTGAACTTGGAGAGCGCCGCAAGGAACTGCGTTGCCAGAACAGGATGTCGGAGGTCTTCGCAGATCTCTCGCTTGAGCTTGATGAAATTTGTTTACAGGTTCTGGACCTCATCCCTCCTGCCTGGCAGTTCCCGGAGAGGACAGGGGCCATGATAGTTTTGGAAGGAAAGACATTCAGGACAAAGGGGTTCAGTGATAAAAGCCTTCAGCTGCATCAGGACATCATTGCCGAAGGAGTAAAAGTTGGCGAAGTAAGGATAAGCTTAAAGGTCCCGCGCGGGAAAACCAAAGCAGATCCATTCCTCCCGGAGGAAAACGACCTGATTCAGTCCATAACACTAAGGATGGGTAATGTTGTTGCACTTAGAAAGAGGGAACAAGCTAGAAGAAAAGGTGAGGCGCTCTATCATTCGATACTCTCAGCTTCGCCCGATGTCATTACTATTACTGATCTGGAAGGGAAGATCATGTTTTCTTCAGAGCGTGCAGTGAAAATGTTTGGCACCTCCAGTGCAGAGGATTTTCCCGGGCATAATATGTTTGAATATATTGATCCCCAGGATCATGAACGGGCTTCTGGTGAAATTGCCAAGATGCTGGTAGGACAGTTTACAGGCGCTGCAGAATATACTGCTTTAAGGGCGGATGGGAGTAAATTCGACATCGAGGTGAACGGGGAATTTCTAAGGGATGAGAATGGCCGGCAGGTTCAGATGATCTTTGTGACCCGTGATATTACCGACAGGAAGAATGCCGAAAGACAACTGGCAAAAACCGAGGAAAATTTCAGGTCTATGGTTGAAAACCTGAACGACGTTGTATATGAAATCTCAAACGACGGGACCATCATTTATGTCAGTCCCTCGATCAAGAAGTTTTTTGGCTATAGCCCGGATGAACTGATCGGGAAAAACTTCTTCAGGTATATGCATGAGGAAGACAAACCGATAATCCTTAAAAAGCTTGCTGAACTGGAAAACAGGAATTATGAATTCCTTGAATATCGCTATTATACTAAGAATGGACAGACAAGGTGGGTGCGCTCGTCGACCAACCCCGTGTTCGAGGATGGAAAACAAATCGGGGGGAGAGGGATACTCATTGATGTGACTGAACGAAAGGAATCGGAGATCCGGATCAGGGAAAGTGAAAGCCTGTACCGGACCCTGATCAACAGTGCAGATGCTGCGATTTTACTTCTTGATCGTGAAGGACGTTACCAGTATATAAATACCATTGGGGCCGAAAGGCTGGGGATGAAGGCAGAACAAGTGATAGGGAAAAAAGTGCATGAGCTTTTTCCTCCTGAAGTTGCCGATAATATTATGTTGAATGTGGTCTTTGTGTTTACTGAAAATACGGGAAGGGTCGTTGAGGAAGAAATCATCCTGGAGGGCCAGAAAAGATGGTACAGGACCAGCACCCAGCCTCTGAGGAATGAGAGCGGGACCCCCACGGCTGCGCTGTTGTTCGCTACCGACATCACCTCAAGAAAAAATGCCGAGCTTCTTGTCAGTCAAAGCGAGCAGAAGTACAGGGCGCTTTTCGAATATTCTCCCGACGGTTACCTGATCTTCCAGGACGGGGTCTTCGTGGAATGCAACAAAGCCTCTGAACGGCTGGTTGGTGGCTCAAGGGTTGATATTATCGGTAAAAGGCCTGATGAGATATCTCCTGAGTTTCAGCCCAATGGCAAACATTCTTTTGATTATGTGATTGAAGTAGTCAACGTGGCTTTTAAGACAGGTAAGAACGAGTTTGAATGGACCCATAAACGGGTTGACGGATCCGAGTTCCTGGCGCTGATCCACCTTGCCCCGGTACAATATGAAGGCAGGGATGCCCTTCTTGTTTCATGGAAAGATATCACTTTGCTTAAAGAAGCTGAGAACAAGGTCAAAAAGAGTGAGGAAAAATACCGCAGCCTCTTTGATTTTTCACCTGACGGGCATCTGATTGTCAAGGATGGTGTTTATGTTGAGTGCAACAAAGCAGCGGAAGTCCTTGCAGGCAGGGATCGATCGAGAATCATAGGCGCTTCTCCGGATATGCTTTCCCCTGAATTTCAGCCTGGCGGCCGCCGGTCTGATGAACTCGCTATAGAACGTAACAGGGAAACCCTGGAAAAGGGGAAAAATACCTTTGAATGGGTGCATACCCGTTCCGACGGGACTGAATTCACTGCAATAGTCAACCTGGCTGCAATTGATTATGAAGGAGGCAAAGCTATCCTGGTTACCTGGAAAGATATCACAGCCCTCAGGCAGACAGAACTTGCAATTAGAAAAAGTGAAGAAAAGTACAGGTTGATGTTTGAAACGATTCGGGACGTATTTTATGAAGCCGATCTCGACGGGAATATCCTTGAAATCAGTCCATCGGTAAGAATACTGTCAAGGGGTCAATTCACACGCGAGGAAATGATCGGTCAATCTCTCTTTTCGTTTTACGAAAATACTGAGGACAGGGCCAAGTTCCTTCTGAAGTTATCTGAAAAAGGAACTATCGATGATTATGAAGTAATGCTCAGGAACAAAGATGGCTCTATCATCCCTGTTTCTTTATCCTCAGGGTTTTTATATGGTCAGGATGGGAAACCCTTGAAAATTGCGGGTAGTGTGCGTGATATTACTGAACGCCTGCGTGCCGACGAGGAAATACGTAAATTCAGGACAATCGCCGACAAAGCCAATTACGGGATGGCTATTGCAGCACTCGATGGAACCTTGCTCTATTCAAATGACTATTTTGCAAGGATGCACGGATGGGAAGTCAGTGAGGTCATCGGAAAAAACCTTTCCATGTTTCACAGTGAACAGCAGATGGTCCGCGTGGCTGAGGTTATAGAACTTCTGCGGAAGAATGGGGAATTCCAGGCTGAAGAGATCGGGAGGACCAGGAAAGATGGGTCTTCTTTCTCATCACTGATGAATGCTATCGTGGTTTACAGCAACGGTATTCCTCAATATATGTCGGCTACTGCGCTCGATATCACAGAGCTCAAGGAAAAAGAAAAGGAAATCAGAAAACTAAGCCTGGCCATCGAACAGAGTCCTGTATCAATTGTCATCACCGATCTGGAGGCCAACATCGAGTATGCAAGTCCTGCATTTCATACTATTACAGGCTACACTTTCGAGGAGGTCAAGGGGAAAAATGTCAGGTTGCTGAAGTCAGGAAAAACCCCCGATTCGGTTTACAAAGACCTTTGGGAGACTATCACTGAAGGAAAACCCTGGCAGGGTGAATGGGTCAACAAGAAGAAGGATGGAAGTTTCTATTGGGAAAGCATCAACATCACTCCTGTCCTGGATGAAAACAATACGATTTCAAGCTACCTGGCAGTCAAACAGGACATCAGCGAAAGAAAGAAGGCCGAGCAGGAAATCAGGGATCTGAATGCAAACCTTGAACATAAGATTGTCGAAAGGACAGCCGAACTGGCCTTTGCCAACGAGGGGTTGACAAGGGAAATAGAGGAGAGAAAACAGATAGAAGAGGAATTAAAAAAAGCCCGTCTGGAAGCCGAAGGAGCGAACCAGGCTAAAAGCGAATTCCTTTCCAGGATGAGCCATGAGCTGAGGACCCCGATGAATTCAATCCTTGGTTTTGCCCAGTTGCTTGATAGAGGGGAGTTGAATCCGGGACAGAAAAAAGGAGTCTCGCATATTCTCAGGAGCGGCAAGCATCTTCTTGAACTGATCAATGAAGTGCTTGACATCTCGCGCATAGAAGCAGGCCGCATTTCGTTTTCCCCGGAACCTGTTCAGCTTCATGGAGTGATCACAGAAATGATAGATATCGTTCAGCCGCAGGTAAATGCAAGACAGATAACACTTGAAGTCATTCAGTCTGACGCTATGCAGCTTTCGGTAAAGTCCGACAGGCAACGACTGAAGCAGATCCTGCTGAACCTGATCAACAATGCCATCAAATATAATGTGGAAGGAGGTTCAATCTGGATAAATGCAGAACTTCTTCCGCTGAATTCACAGGGCTGGGTCCCGGTCAGGATTTCGGTAAAGGACACAGGCCGTGGAATCCGGGCAGAGGATCTTCGCAAGCTTTTCATTCCGTTTGAAAGGATAGGAGCGGAAAATACAGAAACGGAAGGAACAGGGCTCGGGCTGGCAGTGGTCAAAAAACTGCTGGACCTTATGGGAGGTTTGATTGGGGTGGAAAGCACCCCGGGCACCGGATCAACTTTCTGGATTGAAATGCCACTGACCGAAAGTCAGCTGGAGCCACTACAGAATGGTTCATTGGCCAGCGATGCAGGAAAGATGAAGGATCATTGGGGAGGCACAATTCTTTATATTGAAGACAATAAGCCGAATATCGACCTGGTGAATGACATTATTGACTCCACCAGGCCTGGTATAAAGCTTATTACTACCATGTATGGGAAGCAGGCCATCAGGTTGGCCTTGGACCATAATCCGGACCTGGTCCTTTTAGACCTCAACCTTCCCGATATTCATGGCGCTGAGGTGCTTAAGATCCTCAAAGCTGATGAGAACACACGCAGGATCCCTGTCGTGGTGATCACGGCCGACGCAGTCCCTGATCACATCAAGCCATTATTGAAGGAAGGGGCAATGGATTGCCTGATTAAACCCCTTGAAATAGATAATTTCCTTAGCATACTTGACAAGATCTTTAATAAAATATAATGCTGCATTGTATGGAAACAGACCTGAAAAAATCTCATATCCTTATCGTGGATGACCAGATCGCAAATATTGAAATGCTTGAGGGGTTTTTTGAAATGGAGGGCTACACCAATGTGCGTTCCACAACCGATTCGAGGAAAGTAATCCTGCTCCTCGATAACTTCAAACCCGACCTGATACTTTTGGACCTGATGATGCCATTACTTTCAGGGTATGAGGTTATGAAGCAACTTAAAGAGAAGATAGCCAAAGATGACTTCCTGCCGGTTCTGGTTCTCACTGCGGATATCACTCAGGAAGCCAAGCAGAGGGCTCTTACTCTTGGTGCCACCGACTTTCTCACTAAGCCTTTCGACCTTACTGAGGTCGGCCTCAGGATCAATAACCTCCTGTTTGCCAGGTCGCTCATGCACCAAATGAGGGATCAAAACCTGATCCTGGATGAAAAAGTGAAAATCAGAACTGCCCAGCTTGAACAGAGTAACATGGATTTGACAGCGGCCAGGGACAAGGCACAGGCCAGCGACAGGCTCAAAACCGCCTTCATGCAGAATATCTCCCATGAAGTCCGTACTCCCCTCAACGGCATTTTGGGTTTCAGCAAACTTCTGGCAGACCCGGATATAAGGTATACTGATAAGCAGAATTTCGAGGTTTTTCTTGAGATGTCAGCCAACCGGCTGATCAATACGATCACAGATTATATGGATATTTCGCTGTTGGCCTCAGGCTCCATGGAAGTCGCCAGGAAGCCTGTTTCAATCAATGATGTAATGAGAGAAATGAAGAGTATGTACAGCAAAATTTGCGAGAGCAAGTCCATCATTTTAGAGTTCCCGGTTAATGACTCACTCGAAAAAACTTGTATTAAAACCGATCCTGAACTCCTGCGCAAAATCATCTCACATCTTATCAGCAACGCTGTGAAATTCACTTCAACAGGGACAGTGACGGTAGGTTACTCCTTTACGACAGAAACGTTTAAGTTTTTTGTTAAAGATACGGGAAAAGGTATTTCAGAAGAGGCCAGGGAGAGGATATTTGAGCCCTTTATGCAGGAAGACATTTCTGCTACAAGGGGGCATGAGGGAAGCGGACTGGGACTCTCCATTGTCATGGGATGCATCAGGCTTCTTGGTGGTGAGCTCAGGCTGGAATCCACAAAGGAAGTTGGCTCTGTGTTTACAGTAATACTGCCCCAAGGTGATCCAAAACAAGCTGTTGAAACATCAGCCGGGAAACCAACCCATGTAAAAGCGAAAACCCCTGTACTGCTGGTTGCAGAAGATGATGATGCCAACCGTCTTTTCCTTGAAGTTGTGCTGAAAAAGATCGTGCCCACTGTGCTTCAGGCAACCAATGGAAAGGAAGCAGTGGAGATGTGCAGGGCACATCCCGAGATCACGCTGGTGCTCATGGATATTAAGATGCCGATCATGAATGGTTTAGAGGCAACCCATGAGATTAAAACATTCAGAAAGGACCTGCCTGTCATCGCCATCACTGCCTATGCAATGAGCGGAGATGAACAAAAATTCCTCGCTGCCGGCTGTGATGATTTTATCCCGAAGCCGGTTTCAGTCGATTCCCTGGGGAACAAGCTGAAGGAATACGGAATTTCATAAAATCCGGAGATTAAGCCTCAACTTATTTTGCGACAATCATTTTCCTTGAAACACTTCCACTGGCAGAAACCAGGTTGTAGTAATAAATCCCATCGGGAAGGTGAGTTACAGAAAATGATACCCCGTGAGTGCCTGGCTGCACCCACTGATCCAGGATAAGCCTGACTTGTTTCCCTTGCTCGTCATACAGGATGATCTTTACATATTCCTTCGTTGGCACCGTGAAATTTAAATGCGTTTCTGATGTTGCCGGATTAGGATAGTTCTGCTCCAGGCTCGATTGATCATTTGCCTTCAGGTTACCAATCCCGGTTGGCTGAAAATGGGTTGAAAATATACCATTCCCTTGTGTGGCAACCAGCACCCATCCGTCGGTACTGCGGGCATCAATCATATCTACAATGCTTCGTCCGATCAGTTCGGGACTTTCCTGCTGCCAGATTGTTTGTACCCCATTCAACCCCGTTGTGGAAAAAAGGCCGGTTGAGGTTCCGGCAAAGTAAATCGTGGCACCTTGATAAGAAAGCATTTTCAACCAACGAACCGAGGGGCCGTTCCCGCTTCCATCCGGATTTTCCTCAAGGTTTCCGCCTACAGGTACCCAGTTGAGCCCTCCATCGGTTGAATGAAAAATGCTCTGAACATTGTAATTCGAGAATACCACAAAGCAGTTATCTGCATTTGACTGATCGGTTTCTATACAAGAAACAAAGCCATTGACCGGGAATCCGGACCCCGTGATATCCACCGCAACAGGATTACCCGTATTCGCCTGGTCCACCCGAAAGACTTTGCCGGTATATGTCCCGAAATAAACCCGGTTAGCAGGGACCTTTGAAACGGTGATCGCAAGAATAAAGTCCTCGTACCCCAATGCAACATTGGTCAGTTCTGTCCAGCCGGTATTGAGCTGGTTCGTATCGTAGGCAGCAGCAGCCATGTTCGATTTCCGCCACAGATGATTCTTCTGAGGGAAGTAAAAAGTGTTATTATCATTCGGATCAAGCGCATAATTGGTATAAAAAAGGAAGTTGCTGTCGTAAAAAAAAGTCGGACGTTGCCAGTAAAGGTTATTTATATTGTATAAACTGTCGACCTGGAAAGAGAATATGTTGCCATCGTAAACAGAACCTATAAGGTAATTTTTTTTATCTGCGACAATCGTAGTGAGCCCATCACCACCGCAAACTGCATTCCAGGCTGAAAACGGGAAAATATTCCGGTCGGTGATGTAGATCGCGTTATCCTGAATTCCCGCTATGGCAAATTCATCATGCGATGCCGCATGATCCATTCCGGTCCAATAAACCTGGCTGTTGATTATCCCCCGGGAGAAAAAATTCCACTTTACATGCCCGTTCAGACAGTCGGAGGTCTTAAAAATACCCCCGTCACAAGCTGAAAACATGATGTGATGATCCAAACGGGAGGTTATAAGAAAGTGAAGGTCAGGATGGAGGTTTGTATCCGTCAGATCATAAGGATATCCTCCCAGCCAGTGTGTGAAGGTTGAATCGGCAAAACCGGTTGTATTCCTGTACAGGTTAGTCCCCCCGATAAATACGGTCTCCGGATTATCAGGATGCACCATCATGGTGAATGCATATCCTCCGATGGAATTGTAAGCCCCGTGGATGGTGTCTAAAAAAGCGCTTAGAATATTGCCCCTTCCCTTCCCGGGCAGATTGATGGTACGGTTTTCCCATGTCCCTGTCCCACTCTTTTTATTGCTGGTATATTTCCAGAAGGTATGCTGTGAAGCCGAGAAACCGAATGTCGGATCTGTATCCTGGATCGGTGTCTCTGTGAACACATACAAAATATCGGGATCAGATGGCGCTATGGCCAGTTTGATACGCCTGTAATCATCAGGGAAATCAGGCGGAGTAATATTCTGCCATTGGATTCCATCGTTACTTGTCCAGATACCGCCGATGGGACAGGGATTTCCCGGATATTCCGGGCAATAAGTACTCAGGGCGGCGTACATTTTGCCCTGCGGATCAATGACAACATCGGTTGAAAAGGGCTTTAAAGTCAGATCTCCCAGCACCAGCGACCAATGGCCTCCGCCATCTGCCGACCGCATGATCCCCCCGTAGCAGGCTGCATATAATTCGTCAACGGCATGGTTTGAAGTATCGATCGCCAGCGACCATATCCCCTGGAACACCTGTGAGAGGGTTCCGGGCGAATTTGTCTTCGTGGAGGGAATCTGGCTCCAGGTTTTGCCGCCATCCTGCGATTTGAAGATACCATCACCCAAACCAACGGTCCGGGCGATAATGCTCAATCTACGGTCGGTCGTGCTGAGCAGTTCGCCTGTTCCATAGTACCAGATGTTGCGTTTTCCCTGGCGCCCATCCTGAATGATGCAGGTTGAACTGGGAATATCCGAGGGAGCGGTGGTCTTAACCCAATTTGCCCCGGCATCTTCGGTGCGCCATATCCCTCCGGAGGCTGCTGCTGCCAGCATCACGTTTTCATTTCCTATATCCAGGGCGACCGACAAAATCCTCCCGCTCAAATTATTCGGCCCACCGGATTTCCAGTTTTGGGATTTTGACGCATCCTTTTCACTGAACAAACTGGATGTAAATTCCAGCTCCTTTCCGCGAATGCAATCAGGTATCCTGTTGGTTTTCGGGTCTCGTGTTTTCATAAACTCCCAGAGGGCAGGATAATAAGCGAGTTCTTCCCCACCTGTTTCCTGGTGTGCGTTAACCGGCTGATGGGAGGATTTTTTCGTTACCGGAGAAGCAGACTTTACAATAAAAATCCATGCCAATGCAATTCCCGTGATTAACACCAGGGTCAACAGCATGAGCATCTTGCTTTTTCTCTGCATGGAGTTTCCTTTGAACTGAACCTGTACAACTGATTTTTTCATACAATAAGAGTCTGTTAAAAATCAAGGATTAAAGTCGGCAACAGCGATTGTGATAATCCCTGGCAAACTATTCAGAATGGTAAAAGTACAATGGGAATAATCAGAAATTTTCAGGAGAACCAATGAAAAAAGGGAGGAATAATCTGAAATTTACTCAGGGTAAACCCTTATAAGCATTAATAAAAATTATGAAAAAGCATTATGGATTATTGGTTATTGGTGCGGTTATTTCCATGACTTTTCTTGCCTTCAAACCAGACAAACCTTCCAAACCAGAAACTGACCGGTATATCGTGATAGCATGGAACGAACCTGGCATGCATTATGCCAATCAGGTTCTTTGTCACTTTGAGTGGGTAATATAATGAGGATTGATTTTAGAAAAGTCGAGTTTACAGGTATTCTGATCGAACTTTATCTTATAAACAAACCAAGGTTTATCTGCCATCAGTGCTTTTGCGAATTAATCTTTCTGGCTTAACATATTACTGGACCTTGGGAATATTGTTGTAATTTTATTCATTCAGACAAGACCCAAAAATTTCCTGTTGCAACCCGACCAAAATCATTGAACTATGAAAGAACTGTACTTTATTATCACGCTTCTGATTATTAGCAATGCAACATTTGCCCAGGTTGGCATAAATACCGATAACAGCGCACCCGATCCTTCTGCCATGCTTGATGTCAAATCAACAACCATGGGTGTCCTCATTCCCCGGATGACGGCAGCACAGCGAGACCTTATCGCCAGTCCTGCCAATGGACTTATGATCTTCTGCACCGACAACAACCAGTATTACACCAACAAGGGGACAGCTGCCGTGCCTAACTGGATTATGATAAGTTCCCAATGGCTCCAGAATGGCAAAGATATCTCGTATTCCAACGGTAACGTCGGGATAGGGACCTCTACGCCGCATGCCATGCTGCAATTTTCCAATGCACTGTCAAACAGAAAGATCGTTTTGTATGAAGGGGCAAACAATGATAACCAGTATTTCGGTTTTGGAATAAATGGGAGTACCAATGGGTAGCATTACATACGGTGATTGGTATCTGCCATCACTATATGAACTGAATTTATTGTATCTGCAAAAAGCTGTCGTTGGTGGTTTTGTTAATAACTACTATTGGAGTTCCTCCGAGTACGATAGCAACACCGTATGGACCCAGATGGTCGACGGTGGCTCCCAGCGCAGCGACGGTAATAAGAACAGCTCCATCCGTGTGCGTGCTGTGCGGGCTTTTTAGCAATTTATCCATTTATCCATTTAATAATAAACGCATAGCGGTCGGATTTTTTTCAAAAATGGCAGTGTATTAAGACTTACCGGTTTTATAATTTACCCAATCAGGTTATCAAAGCGCACATATTTCCTAATCTTTTAAGGTCCGCTTTGCTTTGAATAATCCCTGATTTAAAGAACTAAAATACTGTAAAAAAACTTCCTGAAATGATCTTAAAAAATCGTAATTTGAATTACATTATGTTATACACATGATTCATGAAATTTTTCCCCATCGCTTCAATAATCTTTATCTCCCAAACAAGAATATTGGAGAAGAAGATTTTATCCTTCATTATGAATTAAATTCATTGTTACTGAAAACCTGCGGTGATGATGTCGAAATACCACGAAAAAGTGATTTTTCGGAAATCTCCGATAAAACAGAACATACATTTTTATTTACACTTAATGATGTTCCATGTTTTCTGATATGGGATAAGCTGAAGGCAGATAAACCCGATTTTATATACAAGCAAATCAGTTTTTTCAGACTTATCAGCCAGCAGGAAATAGCATGGATCAGTATTGCAGGATTCCACCTGTGGAACTGGTACTCGCATAATAAATTTTGTGGAAAATGCGGGGAAAAGACACAAAAGAAGTCTGATGAAAGGGCCATTGTATGTCCTGGATGCAATACCGTTGTTTTTCCAAAAATTTCCCCGGCAGTTATAGTAGCAATAATTTGTAATAATAAAATACTGCTCGCCCGCAATTCTAATTTTGCCGGAGACTGGTATTCATTAATTGCAGGGTATGTTGATGTAGGTGAATCGCTGGAGGAGACTTTAACCCGTGAGGTTAAAGAAGAGGTGGGATTGGATATTAAGAATATCCGGTATTATAAAAGTCAACCCTGGCCCTTGTCAGGTTCGATGATGATTGGTTTTATTGCAGAAGCGGATGAAACTCAGCCAATTTCCATAGATAACAAAGAAATTGCAGAGGCCGCCTGGTTCAGCAGGGGAAATCTTCCTAAACATTCTTTGAATATTAGTATTGCCGGAGAGATGATCGAAAAATTTGAGAAAGGGGAACTATGTTAATGGTGTAAGCGAAATTTCTGTCACTGAGCATAAGGTCAACCTTTTAATATCTGACAGTTTCGTTCGAAACCAATTACAAGGTTGAGGAAACGAGGTTCGTATTCGCATGTAAATTCAGGGTTTCCCCTTAGCTATATTCAGAATTTACCCTATTGGACCCTGGTATTATTGCATTTAAGTTTGCTTCCGGAATAAATCTAATGTAAGAAAGGAGAAAAATATGTCGTATAAGTTGAAATTTACCCTCCGGGTATTTGCTCTGATCCTGGCTGTAATTGTTACAGCTACTCTGAGCGACTGCAAAAAAAGCACTTCCAATGAACAAAAACCTGTTGATACGACTCCTCATCTTCGTTTCGTATTCCTGGCCGACAGCCGTGGCGACTCGCTCGGCTACACGATTGACTCAACCGCACTGAATCCAATCATACGCAGTATAGACACATTGAACCCCAAGCCGTCCTTCCTGGTATTCGGTGGTGACATGTGTTACAGGGGATATATGAACAAGCATTACACTTTTCCTGAATTCAAGGCCCTGTTCCAGCCGCTTATCAGCAAAGGGATAAAGTTGTATACCACGGTCGGTAATCATGAACTTTATCATGAGCACGCTTCTTATGGTTACTTTCTCGTCAACCAGCAGCAGTTCCAGGGTACCTTTTCCGAAAACCCGTCAAACGGACCGGCAGGATATGAGCACCTGGCTTATTCTTTCACCGATGCCGCAACCCACTCCTTTTTTGCGGTAATGGATTGTTATTATGTAACGAAGGACACCCAGAAGATAAATATGGGAGGCCATATAGATTCGACACAAATGGGATGGCTGAAAACACAGGTGGCCCAGGCTGGCGCCTTGCATAAATTCCTATTCATCCATGTGCCCTATTATTATGTCGATAACGATTCTACGGAAGCATCAGAAGCAGATACGACACTCACGACGCTCTGGTCCTTAATCGACGTCAATAAGTTCGACTTCTATGCATGTGGACATTCGCATCTTTATGCCCGAAGGACCATTGACGGCAGTTTAACCCCGAAACCACAGCCCACGCCTCCCGTACCGGGCTGGCAGAACAATGTGGTACAGCTTCTTTGTGGCACCTGCGGTGCTGGTTCCGGAGGTGGCATTATAGATCCGACAGTAAGAGCCGAATGGGATGTTCACAATGCCAAAAAGACCTATTACTTCACAGTAATCGACGTTTCGGGGAACACTACGACAGTGAACAGCTTCCAGGGCTATACAGGGAAGTATACAGTCTTCGAAACATTTAAAATTACAAAATGAAAAAAAAGCCGGGCGACTATGCCTTGCATTTTACTGTAAACCCTGACAACTAACCTTCAGGGTTCTATTCTGCATTCTCTTACTCAAATTAACGCCTTACCTTTGAGGGGGTATAGTTATGGAATTTTTAATCCTGATTTATACCCCTTGATTGAATTTTTAACTGAGATATTTGCCCGGTGCAGCATTCTCAAAAATAAAAAAATTGAGAGGGATCTGTAAAAAGAACTGAAAATCATGTTAAATTTACCTTTAAGCTATTCTGATATGTTCATGGAACCAGGTCTATGAGTTAATCAACAGGATGGACGTAAATTTAATAAGAACCATTATGAATGACAAAAAACGAAAAACTGTGGTAATGTTTGGTAAAGCCCCAACAGGGATCCAGGGACTGGATGAAATAACAGGTGGGGGATTGCCTGCAGGAAGGCCGACCCTGGTATGCGGCAATGCAGGTTGTGGGAAAACCCTGTTGGCCCTGGAATTTCTTGTGCGGGGTGCAATGCAGTTCAACGAACCTGGTATTTTCATGTCATTCGAAGAGACTGAGCAGGAACTCGTTACGAACGTTGCGTCTCTTGGTTTTGATCTGAATGAATTGATCAAACGGAAAAAAATCATCCTCGATCATGTCCATATTGAACGAAGTGAAATCGAGGTAACAGGTGAATTCGACCTGGAAGGGCTGTTCATCAGGCTTAATTATGCAATCGACAGCATTGGAGCCAAACGGGTCGTGCTTGATACCATTGAATCGCTTTTTTCAGGACTGCCTAATCCTCTTATACTGCGTTCTGAACTGAGACGCCTGTTCCGCTGGCTTAAAGATAAAGGGGTGACTGCCATCATCACCGGCGAACGGGGCGATGAGACACTAACCCGGCAAGGTTTGGAGGAATATGTATCGGATTGCGTGATCGTACTTGACCATCGCGTTTCAGAACAAACTTCAACACGAAGGTTAAGGATAGTGAAGTACCGTGGATCCGCTCATGGCACCAACGAATATCCTTTCCTGATTGATGAGACCGGTTTCTCGGTATTGCCGGTCACATCAGTCGGGCTTGCACATACAGTGTCTTCGGAAAGGATCTCTTCAGGCGTTCCCCGGCTGGATACCATGCTCGGAGGGAAAGGATATTTCAGGGGAAGCAGTGTACTTGTTTCAGGTACTGCCGGAACCGGTAAAAGCAGCCTGGCTGCGCATTTTTCAGAAGCAGCCTGCCGGCGTGGAGAGCATGTGATCTATTTTGCCCTGGAAGAGTCACCGGCACAGATCATGCGGAACATGCGTTCGATAGGGATCGACCTGGAACAATGGGTAAAAAAGGGACTCCTGAAATTTCATTCAAACCGCCCAACCTTTTCCGGCCTTGAATCATATTTAACCCTCATGCACAAAGAGGTGAATAATTTTCATCCCCGGGTAGTCATCATAGATCCGATCAGCAGTTTTATCATCGGTAATAATGATATGGAATCCAAATCGATGATCATGCGGCTGGTTGATTTTCTTAAACTTAAGCAAATTACCGGATTTATGACCAATCTGTCATCCGGCAGATCTGACCTCGAACATACCAGGATTGACATCTTCTCATTGATCGATACCTGGCTTCTCCTGCGTGACATTGAGATTGGGGGAGAACGTAACCGAGGTATATACATCCTGAAATCGAGAGGAATGAAACATTCCAACCAGATCCGTGAATTCCTGCTAACCGATCATGGGGTTGATTTGCTGGATGTATATGTAGGTCCTGAAGGTGTGCTCACCGGTTCATCACGCCTGGCCCAGGAAGCCAAAGAAACTGCAGAACAAGCATCCCGCCGGCAGGAGGTCCTGAGGAAACAACTTGAGATCGAACGTAAACGAAAGGCCATGGAAGCCAGGATTGCCCTCCTGGAAGCCGAGTTTGAAACTGAAAAAGCCGATGCATTGAAGGTCATCGATTTCCAGGAAAAAGCCTCAGAACGCCTTGATGATGACCGTAAAGATATGGCCAATAAAAGGAAAGCCGATTCTCCTGTTAAACCCCTTACCCGAAAGAAAAAATAATATGAAATCCGAAAGACGCGATTCACATGCAAAGACCTCAGGCAGGTCAACCGAAGAAAAGGCTAAAAACGATAAATGGATTCTCAGGTTATTTATCGCCGGGCAAAGCCCAAAAGCCATAACGGCGTTTAAAAACCTCAAAACAATCTGTGATGTTGAGTTAAAAGGTAAGTTTGAGATTGAGGTGATTGATCTTCTGAAAAACCCTGAACTTGGCCGGGAGGAGAACATCCTGGCCCTGCCAACCCTGGTGAGAAAACTACCCATACCGGTCAGAAAGATCATCGGGGATCTGTCCGACAAGGAGCGGGTGTTGATTGGCCTCGATTTAAGGCAACGTCAGTTGTAACAACAATTCGATCTTTAGATCATGAAAAAATCAAAAAGCAAACGGGAAAATGTGACTGAGTTTTTCGAGTCAGCGATTTCCGGCTCAGGCAAAGAATTGTATCTTCTGAGGTTATATGTAACCGGGTCAACACCCGCTTCGGTTCGTGCAATTGAAAATATCAAAAAACTTTGCGAAGAGCATCTTCAGGGACGATATGATCTGGAAGTTATTGATCTTTATCAAAAACCAAATTTAGCAAAGGGCGAGCAGATCATCGCCGCTCCTACACTGATCAAAAAATTGCCGCTTCCGTTAAGACGAATTATCGGGGATATGTCAAACTTTGATCGCATCCTTGTGGGTCTTGATTTGCAGGAAATAACAAAAACAAACCCTGGTAATTGATGAAGAGAAAGAATCCCGTACCCGTTGGATCCTTTGCAAGCGTTGAAGAACAAATCAGGCTTGAGAACAAGGAACTGAGAGAGCGCCTGGCCGAAGCAGAAGAAACCCTGAATGCAATCCGGAATGGAGAAGTGGATGCAATATTGGTTGATGGAACGGAAGGTGAAAAAATTTTTTCTCTTGTATCAGCCGAAACTCCGTATCGTATCATTATTGAAGAAATGAACGAAGGTGCAGCCTTACTTTTGTGCGATGGAACAATTCTTTACGCCAATAAAAGGTTTTCGGAACTTCTGTCAGTCACTCTGGAAAAAATAATAGGAGGAAATTTTCTTCTCTTCTTTGAGAATTCCGAGGAGCAGGAACTCCGGCAACTACTTGCAAACGGGAAGGAAAAAACATGCGGTAAAGAAATCAGGAACTCTAATAAAACCGGGAAGATCAGCCATCATTACTTTTCATTCAGCCCCCTGCCTTCTACAGTTGTCGGAGATGTTTGTGTTCTGGCCTCTGATATTACTGAATTGAAAGAAAAAGAAGATGCATTGCAGTATGCCAGGGATTTTTTAGAGCATCGTGTTAACGAAAGAACCCTGGAACTTAATAATGAAATTAAAGAGCGAAAAAAGATTGAGGCAAGCCTGCACACGATCAATGCCGAAAAAGATAAATTTTTCTCCATTATTGCCCATGACTTGCGCACTCCCTTCAGCTCATTCCTGGGTTTCACCCAAATGATGGCCGAGGAATTGCCAAACTTCACCCTTGAGCAAATCCAAAACATCGCAGTAAAAATGAGAAAATCGGCCTTAAATCTTTATGATCTTCTTGAAAACCTTCTTAAATGGGCCCAACTGCAAAGGGGAATGACAACATTTACCCCCTCCACTTTTTTACTGTTGCCAAAACTGTCCAACAATTTGTCGACAATCCTGGAATCAGCCGGCAATAAGGGGATTAATATCAGTTATCAAATTACAGATGATATTGAAATATATGCTGACGAGAATATGTTTGCAACGATCATCAGAAATCTTGTATCCAATGCCATTAAATTCACCCGGAAAGGAGGAGAAATAATAATTTCCGCAGAGAAGTCTAAAGATCAGCTTGTTGAAATTTCGATCAGGGATAATGGAATAGGGATGAAAACTGATATGGTGAAAAACCTTTTCAGACTCGACGCAGACACAAACCGAAAAGGCACGGAAAACGAACCCAGCACTGGCCTGGGATTGATCATCTGCAAGGAATTTATTGAAGAACACAGGGGAAAATTATGGGTGGAAAGTGAAGAGGGGAAAGGAAGCACTTTCTTTTTTACTCTACCTCTTAACAAAGAGCCCCAACGATTGTAATGCAATACAAGCTGCCGTGCGTGAGAGTACAAACTTACAAATATTTTTTAAATCGCATAAATACCACTAATTGATTTCTTTTCGTAGATTTGTAGGAGTGAAAACCAAAGATTACCTGTTGAGGGAACTTGACAGGAGAACCAAATTCTGATCAATAAATATGAGACTTTCAGCTTTTATTACCTTAGTCCTGCTGCTTGGCGTTAACGCACAAAGGGTGCACGCCCAGGGCAAACCCCAGTCCACATCCGCAGTAATAATTGAAGTGTATTATTTTCATCCCAATGAACGTTGCCCTATAGACCAGTCCATAGAAGAGACCACTGTAAAACTTTTATACGGCACCTATGGCAAGGAAATAAAAGCCGGGACCATCAAATTTGCTGTTATCAATACGGATGACAAATCCCAGGCAAAAACCGTTTCCCGCTTTGATATTAATGCACAGGCTCTTTACGTGGTAAAATGGACCAACGGCAAGGAAGTCAAAACCGATCTCACGCATTTTGCCTTTGATAACGGTCTAAGCAATCCCGATAAATTCAGGACCGGCTTAAAAATTGAAATTGATAAGGCTCTGAAACCTTAAGCGCACAGAGGTTCAATTTTCAGAAAACTCAGCCCGGCTTCAGTACATCGGCAATAATATCGAACAATTCCTTCTTATTAAAGGGCTTGGCAAGGTAGCCGTCGCATCCCGATTCCAGGCAATGTTTCCTTTCATCAGCCATGGCATAAGCAGTCTGGACAATAATCTTCAGGGAATATTTCTTCTCATGTATCTCTCTCAGGCAATCGTAACCCGTTTTCCCGGGCATATTGATATCAAGGAGTATCAGGTCGGGCGGCTTGTCGGCAATCATGGCCAGGAGAATATCTCCGTTAACCGCCCGTAACAATTTTGCATTTGTATCTTTAAGTAATTGCTGAAGGTAAATATATGAGTCGTCTTCATCTTCAGCGATCAGGATAGTCATCCCTTTCAGGTCAATCGAATTGTTCAGGATACCCTGCAATGGAATCTCTTTACCGGACTTAACAGGAGAAAACGGAATGCAGAAAGTAAAAAGACTGCCTTTATCCACTTCTGATTCCACCCGGATATTCCCCCCGAGCATCTCTACAAATGCCTTGCAGATACTCAGGCCAAGACCGGCTCCTTCATGGTATTCGTTCTCCTCAACCTGCCTGAACCTTTCAAATATGATCGGGATCTTTTCGGCAGGTATGCCCTTGCCTGTATCTTTTACAAAGAATTCCACGAATCTTCCCGAATTCTCCTGCTTTTCCCTGACACCTACCGTAATGGTTCCCCTCCTGGAATATTTAATGGCATTGGTTACCAGGTTGTCAAGCACCTGTTGAAGCCTTACAGGATCGGTCTCCAGTTCGAGTTCCGGGGTGATTTCTTTCAAATCGGCAACCAGGCTTAGTTCAGTTTTTTGCTTCAGCAATTCCATATTCCTGAATGATTCCAAGATTGCATTTACAAGCTCATAAATATTACATGAACCTCTTGTAATTTCTATCTGCTTCGCCTCAAGCTTTGAAAGATCAATAATATCATTGATAATATGCAGTAATCTTTTCCCGGCATTATTTATTATAACTGTATACCTTACCTGTTCCTGCCTGCTGGTATCGGGTTGCCCCATCAATTCTGAAAACCCGAGAATGGCATTCATGGGAGTCCTGATCTCATGGCTCATATTGGCCAGGAAAGATGATTTCAGCCGATCTGATTCCTGAGCTTTTTCAACTGCAGCCTTCAGGTCAAATTCCATCTTCTTCCGATCTGAAATATCAATGACTGAGATAATTCCGGCGGGTTTTCCTGAAAAAGTAATGGAATTACCTGTAAGAAACACCCATTTGGCCGACCCATCCTTTGTTAATATTTGTACTTCATAAGAGATTTTAAACACATCCCCTATTTGTCGCTTGACGCCAATCTGTTTAACGAAATCCCTGCTCTCGGGAACCACAAATTCCCAGAATTTCCTGTTATGTATTTCTTCCTGAGTAAATCCGCTGATCTCCAGGGCTGCGGGATTTGAATAAACCCATACGTCATCCTGGTAAATCATGATGGCGTAAGGGGAATTCTCAGAAAAGGACCTGAACTTGGTTTCGCTTTCAAGCAGTTTTTCCTCAGCCTGCTTTCTTTCGGTAATATCGCTGAAAATAGTGGCAAATCCATCCCGGTCCCAGGTTGAAACCGATATGGAGAAATGCTTATTCATGGGAGGAAAATACACTTCAAATGAAGAGGGTTTTCCTGTTTTCACAACCTGTAGATATTCTTTCAGAAAAGGTGGCTCCGGCGAACCATACACTTCTGTCGCAAGTTTGTTATGAACGTCGTTCTCACTCAGGCCAAGGATTTTTTCAAATTGTGGATTGATACCGATAATCCTGTAATTCACGGCCTCTCCATGTTCATCAAAAACCATTTTATGCAGACCCACACCTTCATTCATATTGGTGTAAAGGTTCATCAGCCTCCTCTCACTTTCATGAAGCGATTCATTGGCCTTTTTAAGTTCCGTAAAATCAGTAAAACTTGTAAATACCAGGTAAGGAGTTTTCTCATTTTCCCTGAACTGGGGGGTGGCATTGACCAATAACCATTTATACAAACCTGTATTAGGATTACAAATGCCCATGACCCTGTTCTCAACTTTTTTCCCGGTTTTCAAGGCAAGCATTGCAGGATGTTCTTCACCCGGGTATTCAGAAGCATCCTCATAAATAGCTTTCCAGCGAGGATCCAGTGATGATCGGCCCTGCATCTGGTCGAGGCTCAGCCCAAGCATCTCCTCGGCAGCAGGGTTTGCGAGGATGATCTTACCTTCAGCATCCTGGTAAACCACACCCTGCGACATCATTACAAACAAGGACCTGAACTTTTCTTCGGTCTGCTGAATCTCCCAGGCGTTTGATCTGATGCTTGCTACTTCATTTACGGCATAAGACTCCAGGAAATGCAAGGCATACTCCGCTTTTTCCTTAAGTCCCGGAATACGTTCAATCGCTTTTAATGCTTCCTGTAATGTTCCTTCCATAAAACGGAAACTTTAAATGCGAGGCTTCCATTAACCCTGCAATAAAGATTTGTTAGTGTAAATATACATTAATACGGTTTGAATCCTTACAAAGTAACTATAAAAAACAGAGATAACCCGGGGCCTTTGAAGATTATTTCAGGTAAAAACCCGGCAAGCTGCATTGAAAAAAACAGGCCCGGGCCTGAATTTGTTCAAGTGGCAATTCTCAGGAATTTGCTTCTGCTTTCCTTACAGCCCAGCTCACAAACAGGTATGAAACCCAGATTACAAGCGGCCAGGTGAAAAATAGTATGATTTCTTTTATCATTATGCGGATGTGGTTAATCGGTTAATAAACATGGGTTTCTGACTGCAGTTCTTCCACAGTGATCTGCTTTTTATCCATCGAGCGCCACACATACCATATGTACGCAAGAACGAATGGCACCAGCAGTGACACATAGCTCATGGCTGTAAGCGTGTAATGGCTTGACGAGCTGTTCTCAATGGTGAGCGAGCTTTGCAGGTCCCAGGTCGAAGGATAGTATGAGGTATTGTTGAAACCTGCAAGCAGTAATAAAGCCCATACGACCAGGACGCTGCCCGGCCCTGTGATCCATATCCCTTTGGTATGACATTTCTCAAAGCAGATGATGGTCCTGAGACATCCCAGCAGTACAAACACCACTCCAAGTAGGAACATGGCTGCAACCACCGGCAGGCCGATCAGGTTGTGCAGGTATTTGAAAGATTCCATTGAGACTTTCTTTGTTGCGGGATCAACGGCAAAACCCGGGGATAAAATCAGCCAGATGGTAAAGGCCAGGAAGAACACCAGGAAAGGCACGAAGTTATGAAAGAGCTGTTTCCTGGCCCTGTTCATGATCTCAGTATGGTTAACGCGGTTGATGAAATATAACAAGGCCAGCACCCGGGCAAGAAAGAATACGGCAAGGCCAAGGAAAAGGTTTTGCAGGTTTAGCGCGGCTTCCAGTCCGTGAGCGGGGCCCTTCCATTCAGATATTATGGGCATCGTGCCGCTGTTCAGGTTCAGCAGGTTCATCTTGTTCACCGAGAAAGCCGAACCGGTAAAGAATGTCGCAACGGCTGTCCCGATGAGGACCGTACCCAGCAATCCGTTTACAATCATAAATATTTCAAAAGTCTTCTGCCCGAGGAAATTCCCCGGCTTCCTGCGGTATTCATAAGCCACCGCCTGGATGACAAAGGCCAGAAGTATGACCATCCACACCCAGTAAGCGCCTCCGAAGCTTGTGGAATAAAAGAGTGGGAATGATGCAAAAAATGCCCCGCCAAATGTAACCAGGGTCGTAAATGTCAGTTCCCATTTCCTGCCCAGCAGGTTGACCAGGAGAGTGCGCTCGTCTTCAGTTTTACCAAGTGAATAAATAAGGGTCTGGCCTCCCTGTACAAACATGAGGAAAACCAGGAGGGCTCCCAGCAGGGATACGATGATCCACCAGTACTCCTGGAGTGATAATAATGACAATGATTCAAACATGGTTATGTCTTTTTAATGCTTGTTAATCCTTAAATTCCTTTTTTGATCCTTTTGGTCATGATGCCGACTTCAGCGATCAGCAATCCGGTAAAGAGAACTGCAAACAGCCAGAAGGTAAGCTGTACCGAGGATGACTTCAGCTGGGAAACTGCAGCTATGGTCGGAAGTATATCCTGTATCACCCAGGGCTGCCTGCCCACTTCGGCTACAATCCAGCCTAGCATGGAGGCTATATATACGAGGGGTATGGTCCAGAGGGCGGTGTATAATATCACTTTTTTATTCTCTATCCTGCTCCTGACAGTCAGTATCAGCAACACCAGGAGAAGCGCGACAAAATGCAGCCCGAGGAATACCATGATCCTGAATGAGTAAAAACTCGTTGGCACACTGGGGACCAGTTCATGGACGTCGCGGCCGGCATAATAACCATATCCGAAATCGGGATAATGTTTCTCAAAGGTGTTGAGTGAAATCTTCGCAAGGCTATCGTTCCCGGCAGTCTTCGCGTTTTTATATGTTGCCAGGGCTTCAATTGCTATTTTCCCGCTTTCCGACCTGTCTTTATACGAGGGGATCCCTCTCTGCGGATTTCCATGAACCAGGTCGTAGATACCGGGAACATATGCATTGGGATCGAGGAATGCCATGTACGACAGCACATCGGGTATTTCAATTTCGGTGAGGAAATCCATCTTTTTATGGCCCGGAACACTCTTATCCTGTTTTAAAATTCCGAAAACCGCCAGGGGAGCATTCTGCTGACCAACATACAGGTTTTCCATGGCTGCGAATTTCATGGGCTGATGCTGTGCAACGGTGCGGGCTGAGCCATCACCGGTGTACATTATAAACAATGAAGCAATTAGACCGAAAGCCGAAGCCACGACAATGCTCCTTTTTGCCAGCTTAACATCACGGTTTTTAAGCAGGAACCAAGCGCTGATGCCTGTAACGAAAATTGCCGCCAGAACATAACCTGATGAGACAGTATGCAGGAATTTGGTGATTGCCATTGGCGAAAAAAGTACTTCCCAGAAATTCACCATTTCGTTCCTGGCTGTGTTGGGGTTGAATTTCATACCGACAGGCATCTGCATCCAGCCGTTGGCAACCAGGATCCATAAGGCCGAAAGGTTACTGCCTATTGCAACCAGCCAGGTCGATAAAAGGTGGAACTTTTTGCTGACCTTGTTCCATCCGAAGAACATCACGGCGATAAAAGTTGTTTCAAGGAAAAATGCCATGATACCTTCTATTGCAAGCGGCGCACCGAAGATGTCGCCCACAAACCAGGAATAGTTGGACCAGTTGGTGCCGAACTGGAACTCCATGATGAGCCCTGTAGCTACCCCTATTGCGAAGTTGATCCCGAACAGGGCCATCCAGAATTTGGTGAGCCGTTTCCATTCCTCATCTCCCGTTTTTACGTAAATCGTCTCCATAAAAGCGATGATAAACGAAAGTCCCAGCGTAAGCGGGACAAAAAGCCAGTGGTACATGGCAGTCAGCGCAAACTGCGCCCTGGACCAGTCGACCAGCGAAAAATCAATAAAATTCATACCTTATCTTTTATTTGTTAATTCCTGAATCACATGATCACTGCGTTCCTTATCGGTGTGGTATTGGGTTTTAAGGATATCTGGAAAGAAGAACAGTTTCAGAACAAGGAACATTATTGCCAGCTTTAAGGCAATGATAAGCCATAATTTTTTACCGGTGGTCATACTTCGAAAACCATCATAATACAGGTAAAAAATTTTCGAAACTATTCGTTTCATAATTCCCGTTTATCCATTTAGGATAGCAATTACCAAAATTACGATTTATGGAAGTTAAAAATCAATAATGTGACGAAAATCACATTAAAAAAGATTATGAAGTGAATGATTGTTTATTGAATTGCGGGAATTCAAGAGCCCTGCTATTTGCCGGCTTTGTAACGAATCACTTCAACCTTTTCAAGTGTTATGAGGCCTCCCGACTTTGTTTTCTCAAACAGGTTTTCGACGGTTGTGGTAAACTCCCTGATCTTTTCTTCGGTGTCGACGATCTCGATCACCAGGGGAAGGTCCGATGATATCTCTAACAATTTGGTTGTATGTATCCTTGAATTTGCACCAAATCCCATGATACCCCTGGTCACAGTTGCGCCTGACAACCCCTGTTTTTTAGCTTCAAAAACGATGGCTTCGTACAAAGGCTGCTGCCCGAGTTTGTCGTTCTCACCAATAAAGATGCGAAGCAGTTTTGCATTCTCATTGTTTTCCATGTCAGAATAATTTGATTGCCGAGAAACCGATAAATGTTGCAATAAGCCCGATCACAATACTTGCAGTGATATAGGCGAGGGCATACCAGAACTGCCCGTCGCGCAAGAGGCCGAATGTTTCGCCAGAGAATGCCGAAAACGTGGTAAACCCACCGCAGATGCCTGCTGCAAGGAACAGCCTCCATTCCTGTGAGAGGTTCCCCCTGTCGCTCAGCCCAAGCACAATCCCGATGACAAAACAACCGAGAATGTTAACACCAAGTGTTCCGAATGGGAACGTTGAAAGAAATTTATTCTGGATTCCCTGGGAAAGCAGGTAACGACAAACCCCTCCGATAAAACTCCCGGTCCCTATAGCTATGATCAGTCTCATCTGTCGTCAGTAAATATCATACAAGCCAGCATGCAAAATAAGTATAAAATCCTGAAAGAACATTTATTTGTAAAACATGGTGATTACAATAACAGAACCTGCCGAGATCATTGCCCAGAGTATAACCCCGGCCAGCAGCGGTTTCCAGCCCGGATGAGGCTGATGCGGTTCTCTTTACTTTCAAACAGGCTCAGTTTGAATTCGCCCTCCAGCTCCTGAATATTCTTCGTGACAGCAGGCTGGGTGATGAAAAGATCAGCTGTAGCTTTGGTAAAACTATGTCGAGTGGCGACGGCATGAAACACTTTTAACCTGAAATCGGGCATCCTGCTGAAATTAAGTTTATGAAATTAATGAATAGTTTATTTTGTCTGTCGCTGTATGATATAAAATTCCTTGTTTTTCACTATCTTTGAATATTATCCTTAACCAGTTTATCTAAACATCTGAGTAATCATGAACGAATTTGACCAGAAAGCAAAAGAATGGGACATGAATCCGGTGCATGTTGAAAGATCCAGGGCAATTGCAGATCTGTTGGTTAAGGCAATTCATATGGACAAGGACATGACTGCCCTGGAATACGGGGCAGGCACGGGTTTATTAAGCCTGATGCTGAAAGACCGGCTCGGGAAGATCACGCTGATGGACAGTTCCGAAGGTATGATCAACGTTATCAGGGAAAAGATCTCACAAAAAGAGATACACAACCTGGAACCTGTATATTTTGATCTTGAAAATGGCATTTACGAGGATGAATTCGACCTTGTATTTACCCAGATGGTACTTCACCACGTGGAAGACATCGAGGGGATACTTCATAAATTCAGCATGCTGCTGAAACCAGGAGGCGTTCTTGCAATTGCCGACCTTTATCCTGAAGACGGGAGTTTTCATGGCGAAGGCTTTACCGGGCATAAAGGATTCGATCCTCTCAGGCTGTCAAACGAACTCTCTTCCCTGGGTTTCAGGAATATCAATCATTTAACCTGCTTTGTCATTAATAAAGACATGGGGAACGGGAAAACGAAAGAATACCCTGTATTCCTGATCACAGCCTGCAAATGAGAAGCTAAAGCGATTCAATTACCTTTTTAAGCTCTTCATTGATTTCCCGGGCAAGCTGTCCCAACCGGTAGTTCCTTTGCAAAGAAGCAAAATCTTTTAAAATAAATCGCATAACTATCACTATATATTTTTATATTTGTACCCTGTATTATGAACTTAAACCAGAAAATCATGAAAAAGAACATGGGAACAGTGGATATCGTTATACGTATCCTTATCGCTATACTCTTTGTAATTCTTTTTGCAACCAAGATCGTCAGTGGGGCATTGGGTATTATCCTCCTCGTCCTGGCTGTGGTATTTGTGCTTACCGGTATTTTCCGTTTCTGTCCGTTATACCTGCCGTTCAATATCAATACCGGAAAGAAAGAATAAGATGTCAAAACAAACAGCAAAGGTACAATGGACCTCCGATATGGGGTTCAAAGCGAATGTGGGCGGGCATGAAATCATTTTGGATGCCGATGAGCATGTAGGTGGCCATAACCTGGGGCCAAGGCCCAAGGCCATGCTGCTCGTATCGCTCGGGGGTTGCACGGGGATGGACGTGATCGCTATCCTGAAGAAAATGAAGGTAGATGTGGAGTATTTCAACATGGTTGTGGACGGGGATGTAACCGAAGACCATCCTAAACAGTTCACTGGCATACATATCATTTATGAATTCAGGGGAAAAGACCTGGCAATGGAAAAGCTCGAAAAGGCAGTTACCCTTTCGCAGGATAAATACTGCGGAGTTTCGGCAACCCTGAAAAAGGCGATCCCTGTTACCTGGGAAATAAAGATACTCGACTAATTCCCACCCTTTTAAACGGGCAAGACATCCGTCGGAATTTGTTATTCTCTCTTACTGCCCCCTATATACATCCACCTGAGCAGGGAAGGGAACACGAAAAGCAGCAGCGGCATGGCTACGATGAACCCCCCGATCACTGCTATCGCGAGGGGCTGTTGCATCTGGGCTCCTACTCCAATTCCCAATGCCAGGGGGGTGAGGGCAAGGATGGCGCCTATGGCTGTCATCAGTTTAGGGCGTATACGCAGGGAAATGGCGTAATTTATCGAACGGTCTACGTCTCCCCCGCTTGTTTTCATAGTCGTCATGAACTGGTTCACGGTGAAGATCGCATTCTCGGCAATGATCCCCACAATCATGATAATACCGGTATAGCTGCCTACATTAAGCTGGATTCCTGTGACATAAAGAGCCCATATGCAGCCAGCGGTCCCAAGGACGGAAATAAAGATGACGAGAATGGGAATCCGCAGGTCACGGAAAAGGAATAGAAGGATAGTAAACACCAGTATTATCGCTGCAATAAGGATCAGCATCAGAACATGGAAAGATTCCTGCTGTTCGGCATAAGTTCCCCCATAAACTATGTAATAGCCGGGAGGCATCAGCAACTCTTTCACAAGAGCAGACTGGATCTCTCGAACGGCTGATCCGAGATCACGGCGTTCAAGTCTTGCGGTAACGACGATATTCGATTTAAGGTCTTCCCTGGTCACGTCGGGAGTGCCTTTTGATAACTCAACACGGGCAAAATAATCCAGGGGCCTGAAGGCGCCATCGGGAGAAAAGACAGGCTGGCGGCGGATCCTGTCAAGATAATTCTCGTTGAAATCGGTGAACCTGAGCAATATTTTCAGCATCTGTTCCCCGCTTTGCACCTCTCCCACCTTCACTCCTTCATTATATGCCTGCAGTTGGTTTTGGAGCTCGGCGGAGGTCAGGTGGAACTGCGCCAGTTTAGACTCGTCGGGAATGATGCTGATGACGGGCCCTTCAATAACAATACCGCTTTTCGCATCAGCCACGCCTTTTATCTTCGCCAGTATTCCCTGGGCTTTGATCGCAAGGGTTTCAAGCTGCGACCTGTCATCACCGAAAATCTTCACTTCTATGGGCTCCGGGCGGCCGATAAGGTCCCCCAGCAGGTCGGCTATCCTCTGCCCGAATTCAATGTTCAGCGAAGGTTCCTGTCGCGCTACCTTTGCCCTCAGTTCGGAGATCACTTCTTCGGTCGGGCGGCTGAGCCCCGGTTTAAGCTGTATCAGGTAATCCCCTTCGTTAGGCGGGATGACTCCTTCGGCCATACTGATGCTTGAACTCATATTGGTACCGGTGCGCCTCATATAGGTAGCCACATCAGGATGATGCAGGACAACGGTGTCAACCCTCCGCATAATGGCATCTGAAGCGCTGAGCGCTGTGCCGGGCGGAGTCAGGTAATCGAATACGATCGTGCCTTCGTCGAGAATTGGCAGGAATCCCGAATGCAGCCTGGGAATGAAGAAAACCGCGCTGCCTGCGAGAAGAACGATGAAAACCAGGGCAAACACCGGCTTGTCGAAAAACCAGATCAGCCAGTTAAGGTGCTTTTCCTTCGGCTTTTCATTTTCTGTTGCTTTTTTCCTGTGTTTGAAACCCAGGGCAAGGTGCAGGGCCGGAAGTCCAAGCCAGGTTGTAAAAAAGCTGCAGATCAGGGTGATCTCCATGGTAGCTGTAAGTTCCCTGAAAAAACTGCCCGCCACCCCGCTCATCATCACAAAGGGGAAGAAGATCACAATGGTACTTAGTGAAGAACCCACCATGGCGGGGAAAAGCATACGGATGGTCTCACGCACAACAGTGCGGATATCCTCGTGGGGATTTTCCTCGTGTACCCGGTGGATCTGTTCGATCACAACGATCGCATCATCGATGATAAGCCCTATGGAAGCCGCAATCGCGCCCAGCGACATGATGTTAAGGGTGATACCCGAAATATAAAGGACAGTAAGGGTCAGCGCAAGGGTTATCGGAATGATGATGATCACGTTGAGGCTGGCCCTGAAAGAACGTAAAAACAGGACAACAACGATAAGAGCAAGAATAAGCCCTTCGTAAATGGCGCGCAACACGCTGTCAATGGATTCGGTTACGAAGATGCTCTGGTTGTAATAGGTCTGGAGCTTCATCCCCGGGGGCAGGTGTTTCCTTATTTCATTAGCTTTTTGCTGCACATTTTCGGTGAACTCGATGAGGTTGGTGCCTTTCTGTTTCACGATATCAAGCACTACCGCTTCATGCCCGTTGGCATTGATCCTGATGAATTCCTGCTGCTCCATGAATTCCACCACAGCCAGGTCGCCCAGGTGCACCACCCTGTGCCCGTCGTTGCGGATCACCAGGTTCTTCAGCTCATCCAGGGTATTGATCCTTGAATCGGTCAGCGTGAGATATAGCCTGCGGTAATCCGAAAGAAGTCCGTTAGACTCAATGAAATTGGTATTGTTCAGTACGTCGATCAGGTTCTGGGGAGTAAGTCCGAGTTGAACCATTTTCATAGGATCGGGCTTGACTACAAACTCCTTGGTCTTGCCTCCCCTCACGAACACATTCGAAATACCGGGAACTTCCGAAAACCTCGGCCTGGCAAAGAACATAGCCGTGTTTTTTAGCTCAACCTGCCCATACTTCTCGCTTTCGAGAGTATATCCTATCACAGGATAAATGTTCTGGCTCATGGGCTCTATGACCAGGCTTAAACCCGGCGGCAGAATATTCCTGATCTCGTTGATCCTGATCTCGATCTGCCCTCTTGCCGTTTCAATATCGGTTTTCCACGAAAACCATGCCTCGATCGTACAGGTGCCCCGGTTTGTGGAACTCCTTACCGTTTCAATACCGTTTACGCGCTTGATGGCTATTTCGAGCGGCCGCGTAACTGTGATCAGCATCTTGTCGACCGGCTGCTCCCCGTTGTCGGCAATGATCCTGATCTTGGGGAAAACCACATCGGGAAAGAGCAGGGTCTCCATATGTTTATAGGAATACCCCCCCAGCAGCAACAGCACGATCAGTAAGAAGATCGTCGGTTTGGTGTACCTGCTGTAATAATCCGTCATAGGCATCGTTCGGGCGTTAGGACCGTTAACTTATGAAGTACAAAGTACGAAGTACAAAGTAAAAATTATGATTGATGCATTCATTCGACATTCAACATTCGTTGTTCGTTATTCGATATTCATTATTCATTTTTAAGTATTCTTACCACCGCAGTGTCCCCTATCCCGTAATTCCCGCTGCTTAGGAGACGGTCGCTGCTTAGAAATACGGGAGAAATGACTTCCGCAGAATCGGCATTCATAATTCCCACGTTAACCGTCACTTTTACCGCAAGGGTGTCACTCACAAGCTTCATCACCCAGAATTCCTTCATCACCTCATCACTGAGTATACATGCTTTTGGCAGTATGACTGCGGATGGTCTCAGGGATTTTACTATCCTTACCCTTGCTATCAGGCTCTCAGGGAGGTTGACTTGCGTGAGTGGCTGAAGCACAACTCTTTGGGTTTGTGAAGCTCCCGACATCGACGGCAGGACTGTTTTAACCCTGGCCCTGACCTGTTCGTTTCCGGGCAATACAATTGTAAGTTCAGTTGACGGGTGCACGAAACTTTTCAGTTCGAAAGGAAGATCGAGCAGGAATACCATGCTTTCGGGAAGCACTATGGTGCAAAGCGCATCACCCTCCTGTACATAATCCCCTGCCGGGTGGCCGATCTCCGACACAACGCCGTCAATGGATGCTTTGACTTTTATAAGGCCTGTGAAAGAGCTTTTGGTGAGGCTGTCGCTCTGCAGGGCCATGGCTTCCTTGGTCCTGAGCTGGAACAGCAGTTGTCCCTTGCCTACCCTGTCACCTGGGGTAAAGCTGCACTTCTCGACGTACCCTGTGACAGGTGATTTGATCACCGCTTTCACGAGGAATGAAGAGGTCGCAGTGAGCTCGGTATACTCTGTCATCCTCCCCGTCCTCGGGTTCGAGATGGTCACCGGCGTAACTGAACGCACAGCCTGTTCCCCCTCCTCATGCGGGCTCCCGCAATTGGTGATCAACAAGGCTATCAGCCCCATCAGCAAAACAAATAATGATTTCAGCTGCTTCATTGTTTCAGGAAGTTGATTTCGTTCATGATGTATTCTGCCCTGATCTGGTACAATATGCTGTTGTGACGGGCTTCCGTCAGGCTTTTCAGGGCGATGATATAATCGGTGATGGACAGGGAGCCTATATTCAGCATGGCCTTGTCCTGTGCGATGAGCTCCGTAATAAGTGCAATCTGTTTCTGGTTTTCAGACGCGGATATCCTTGTTTTGTCAAGCTCCTCCTTAAGCTGTCTTAGCTGTGCTTCATACTGAAACCTGAAAAAATCCTGGTAATTCTTCCGCGTGTCCTCCATGGTTTTGATCCTGCCATACTGGTATTTCCTCTGGTTCCCGTCATATAGAGGCAAACCCAGGCTCATCCCGAAACTGATACCCATGTTCTTGTAAATCTCTTCGGGCAGGTTATTCACCATGCCCCCGTCGGAGAACCAGCTGACGCTGGGCTTATAACGCCGGTCAACCAGCTCCCTTTCATTCAGGATCTGCAGGCTGTCATAGTAGAACCGCTTAAACAGTGGTGATGCAGCCTGGCCTGATCCTGCATTTTCTTCCACTGACGGAAGACCGAGCGCAGCAACCGTAGTATCCCTAAGCCCGCAGATCTGGTTCAAGTTTGCATATTCCTTGCGGAACTGCATGTCAAGGTCCCTGGTATTTCTCTCCAGGCTCATAATCTCGACCTTCAGCGACAGGTAATCGGTTTGCCGGTAGGTACCGCTCTCAACAAATTTGCCAAGTATTTTCTCATGGTTATACAATGTATTGAGAATCTCAATCTGGTATTTTTTTTCCATGAAAGCCGCATAGGCTGCCAGGTACTGGGCCGTTATAGCTTTCTTCAGCTCGCTAATGCTGATCTTCCTTGAATTTTCAAGGCTCATTCCCTGGATGCCGTACTTCCTGTAATTTGTTTCCCTGGTTTTTTTATTGAAGATCTGCTGGTTCACGTTCACCGTGCCAATCAGCTGCTGCCCGTTGGTGATCACATCGCTGTACCCCCAACCGTTGACCACCGGGGCGTACATCAGCATGGCATTGAAACTGACCTGGGGAAGATATGCAGCCCTGGCTACAAGGCTGTCATACTGGTTTGCCTGAATCTGGTTCGAAATATCCTTTAAAACCGGGCTGTTGGCGATACCTTTCTGAATATAATAATCAAGGGAACGATCCTGTCCATGAATGAAATTACAACTTATAAGCATGAGTAAGAACAGCAGAGATCGTTTAGCCATGATAAACGCCTTAGTCGGATTGAGGATTCAAATTTACGTGACAATTTTTAATTTTCACTACTTTTGCCGCATATGTTTGGATTAAAAGGTTTCAGCAAAAAAAATAAAGAAGGTGACGAGATGACCTTCTGGGAACATCTCGATGTACTCAGAGGCACTATCTGGCGCTCGGTACTCGTGGCTTTTCTGCTTTCACTGGTAGCGTTTGCATTTAAGGATATTCTTTTCGACACCATTCTTCTGGCGCCTAAATCAAAGGATTTTATCACTTACCGTGCACTCTGCCACCTTGGAAAATTACTTTCAATGCCGGGTCTTTGCATTGACCCCTCCCATTTTGAACTCATCAACATCAACCTGGCCGGGCAGTTCGTGGCCCATATGAATATTTCACTTGTAGCCGGGCTGATCATGGCATTACCATATATATTGTGGGAGTTGTGGAGGTTTATCAAGCCTGGCCTTACCGAAAAAGAAATACGTGCATCCAGGGGATCGGTGTTCGTTGTATTCTTCCTCTTTGTGACCGGTGTTCTTTTCTCTTATTTTATCGTTGCCCCGCTGATGATCAACTTTCTCGGCGGTTATACCGTCAGTGAAACGGTAAAGAACCAGATCGCCCTGACTTCCTATGTAAGCAATATCACCTTGCTTACGCTGCTCATGGGCCTTGTGTTTGAACTTCCCGTATTAATACTGCTTCTTACAAAACTGGGAATACTTACCCCAAAAATGCTTAAAAAATACCGTAAACACACCCTGGTCGTCATTCTTATTGCCGCAGGGGTCATCACCCCAAGCCCCGATGTGTTCAGCCAGCTTATAGTGTTCATCCCCCTTTACGGACTTTTCGAACTCAGCGTGCTCCTCTCTTCCCGCATGTACCGCAGGAAAATGAAGCCTGCCGGTTGAGTTGTAACCTTCACTTTCTGTTAACGTCTAAGCTTTCATCTAAACCTTTTCAAAATGGAACCTAAACGTTTATACCGCAGCCTCACCGACCGCAAGATAGCGGGCGTCGCCGGAGGCCTCGCTGAATACTTCGATACTGATCCTCTCATCCTTCGTCTTGCTTTCGTGGTGCTTTCACTTGCAGGAGGCGGAGGAGTACTGATCTACTTCATATTGTGGATCGTGACTCCCGAAAAACCTGTTTCTTACGAACACTTCAACTCATCTGCCCAGGCAAATACTTCACAGGCAGGCGCTCCACAGGATCCCGGTCCGGCATCACAGGCTGACCCTTTCAAGGCACAGGATCCTTTCAAAACTCAAGATCCGTTTAAGACTCAAGATCCGTTTAAAACTGCCGAACCCCCAAAGTCATCTCCCGCTGATCCTTTCGGCCCTGTAGCCGAGAAACATAAAGGAAGTCTTGTTGGCGGGCTTGTCCTTATCACTCTTGGTGCATTATTCCTGGTAAACCAGCTTGTTCCGAATGTTGATTTCGGAGACCTCTGGCCTGTTATTATTGTGGTCATAGGGGCCGGGCTGCTTATCAATGCCGTGACCGGAAGAAAATAATATTCACGATTTAAAAATATTCATATGAAATTCAGACATGTTTTCTGGCCAGTGATCCTGATCGCTCTCGGACTTCTCATCCTGCTGAGCAACCTTGGATTTGTAGTTTCAGGATGGAGGATCCTCTGGA